>ULUS01010860.1_pt1 | contig 52118 bp, 44 predicted proteins | sample 1958761 | NCBI WGS metagenome assembly ULUS01 (sample SAMEA4835767, study PRJEB28245) | human gut metagenome | biome: gut microbiome; material: fecal sample | place: Denmark | collected 2008
GATTCATGCGCTATAGTGGTACCGAATCGCCGATACTGTCAGTAAATATGCAGTAATAAGTAAATTTAAATATAAAGCTGAATTATTATGGCAATACAAAAGAATAACAGTGATTATGGATTTTCTCTACAAAAACTCATATGTGACAAGTATGACTTGGAAGTATGGGGTAGCGCTATAGGACTTTTTGCAAAAGGTTATAATAGCGATTACGATGCAGAATTAATGCCTCTTTGCGAGAAAATCTTTAAAGAAGTAGGTACGGTTCCTGTGAAGCTATTGACTCCTGCCAAGATGCGAATCAAGAACAGATTAACAAAATCTCCCCATAATTTTCTTTTGGCAGATGATAAAACCCTCTCTATTAGAACTTCAAAGAGAAGTGGTAAGATGTCACCTCACATTGTAGGGCAAGCTGGCATTGATACTATGAATGATTACTTTGCCGACTTCTTTGGGGGAATCCTTACTTCTCAAAGTGATATTCGAAGAATGGTAGTTGACCACATTCACGAAATTCTTCCGATATTTATTGACAACTCATTTCTGTCTGATTATACAGTTATCATTGATCGTAAAGATTTGTCAAAATTGCAAATCTTTAGATCATCTGATGTTGGGCAATATACATTTTCCAAAGACGATTTTTCGTTTACTAGGGATTTGGAACATTGGACAGAAAGTACAACATTAAAGTACCATGGGTCGTCTATAGCAGAAATCCAAACTCATAAAAACAGAAATTTTAAATTCCGTTTTATAATTTCTGCAATACCAGAATGGTTCAGAATAGTAAAGGAAAACAACGAAACCTTGGGTATGTCTGCAGAATCTGCCATATGTGATTATTTCCATTTGCAACAGCCTAAAAGTTTCCAAACTCGTTGTTCTCCAAAGCTTAAAAAACAACTGGCTACAGTTGTAAAGGATGCGTTCAAAATCGTACCAAAGGCTATTAAGCATACAGGTTCTGAATCTGGTGAACGAGGAGAACAAAGCAAGTGTTCATATGATTTTGTCCTTGATGGTAATAAAACTCTATCACTAAAGACAAATAAGGGCAAAATGGTTTGTCCACCAGAAGTAGGGCAACCTGGTGGTAAAACTTGTCTTGCATATTTTAGAGAGTTTTTTCCTAAGGGTTTAGCCGAGGTTACAAACGATGAGTTCAAAAAAATGGTATATAATCATATTGTTGATATTATGCCTATTTATGTTGAGCACTTGTTTGACTCCGACTGGTTACTATGGATTTATCTAGAAAAGTCGAAATTTACATTTAGAGCTATTAGCCAATCAGATATAAAGAACTATAAATGGGAAAAAGAAAAATTCTCGTTTACAAAAAACCAAATAGAAAAGTGGAATGAAAGCAATACCTTGAAGTATAATGGACTAACCATTGGTGAGTTTCAGGTTCATACGCATCGTTCATGCTTCAAGTTTCGTTTCCATTTGGCCAATCTTTTAACGCTAATTGGTAAGTAATTTGATTTGGCACTTATATGAATACCCCACTTCGGGATAGTGCAAACAGCTAATCCAAGTTGTTTGCACTATTTTTAACGGGCATACGACCTCCTGCCAAACTATAATATAATATGGTAACTTGAAGTCATAATAAGTCAATATTTTCCGCTAACGTTTAAAACAAACTCAATTGGTTTGTATTCTCGATACAGTATCCAGGCTGCCTTCGGCTTGTTGTCAAAGAAACAATAAGCACCCAATGCAGAAATGATATTCATGATGAAGTTGCCAACAGACCTATGGCGTGAATGTACTATGTGTGCTGTATTCTTCAGCATGTCATTGATTGTCTCAATGATATATCTTTTTCGAAGCATCATTCTATCATAAAATGGCATAAGTTTATTTTTCATGTTGACTCTCAGTCCCGTCACCAACTGTATCCCATCCTCAAAAAGACAGTCGAAAAGTCTTTGCGATATATAGCCCTTGTCGGCAAACAGCTTGCCATACAAGCGTTTAGCCAAGACCTTGAACACCTCAGGGTCCTTATCACTCACATTGGCACCTGTAAGTACAAACGCTACGATTTCTCCCCGATCATTGTATGCCAAGTGCAGTTTGAATCCGTGACACCATCCCATGGTTCCCTTTCCATCTGTAGCTATTCCCTTGAATACTTTGTTCGCATATCTTCTGAGATTATGACAAATAGGTATCATAGTTGAATCCACAAAGGTTATGCCAGTACATTTTCCAAAAGCCTGCAAGTTTAGGAAGAACATCATCTGGAAGAAGACTCTTCCTTCCAACTCCACAAAGCGATTATAGGATACTGCTGTGAGAAACTCTTTCTTCAATACAAGCTTTATGAATGAGAGGTAATAATGTTTGAAATTTCGATAACTTCCGAAGTGAAACAACAGAAGAATTGTCATAATTTCACTGTCCGACATAGAGGCTGCTCGTCTACGTCGAGAGGTAACCTTGGAAGATATTAGCACTTTTTTGGCATTTTCTTCGTCAAAATGTTTGCAAAACTCATCGATAATACAAAATATTTCTGTAACTTTGTCCTTGGTAATCATTTGGTAGTCTTTCTTTATTGTTCGTAACTAATTGATTTACAACCACAAAGATACGAATAATATTGAAGACTACCAAATTCTAATCCAATTTTCTTTATCCCGAACTGGGGTAGATAATTAAACCGATAAAAAACATTACATTTTAGCCGGGCTTTCCTATAACTCAAACCTATATTAATCAACTTATATTCGGTTGGCTATGTATGGTGCATCGGAAAGTAAAAGCCGATTACCAACAAAGCACAAAGTCTTATATTCTGTAGTTAAGGCACTCTGTATGAGTGCCTTTCTTTTTGCCGGTCATTCTCGATAGAAATCGATGATATATCTTACCCTCAAGGTATCAACAGCGATGAATCACCATAACTTAAGAATCTAAAGTCGTGAGACAAGGCATAGTCATATACCTTGTGCCAATCGCCATGCAAGAATGCACTCACCAAGAGCAAGAGGGTGCTCTGTGGCTGATGGAAGTTGGTAACCAACATCTTGACTATCTTATAGGTGTAACCTGGCGCTATGATAATCTGTGTGCTGGAATGAAGTGCCTCCAATCCGTTTCTGTCCAAGTAATCAATAATCGCCTGTATTGCTTGCATCGGCGTGATACCATCCACCAAGTTACCATCCTCACTCTTCTCGTATGGATCCCACTGGTTGACGTGCAAGTCCTCCTCGCTGGCATCAGGATTGCTGATGAGATGAACACCCATATAGTAAAGGCTCTCGATGGTACGCACACTCGTGGTTCCCACTGCTATTACCTGGCATTGATGCTTCAAGAGTTTTTCCAAACTGCGACGATGTACCACGATATACTCCGTGTGCATCTGATGTCCCTCTATCTCCAAACTCTTCACGGGTTTAAAGGTACCAGCACCAACATGAAGCGTCACTTCCTCACGGTCGATGCCATAGGCATCCAAGTCTGCCAAGACTGCATCGGTAAAATGAAGTCCTGCCGTAGGAGCTGCCACACTACCCTTGATCTTAGAATAAACCGTCTGGTAGGTCGTCTTGTCGCTCTCTTGCGTCTCACGGTTCAAATATGGAGGAATAGGCAACTCACCTACAGCTTCCAAGATTTCTGCGAAAGAAACGTTAGGATTGTCCCATTCGAAATCTACCCAATAGTTGGTACCGCCACCGATGGCTACAGGAGGCTGCTTGCCATCCTCGCCACGCTTCATGGCGACAGAGAGGGTCAACTGGTGTCCCTTGATTTCAAACTCACGATGCAAGCTGCCTTCCTTCCACTTCTTCAAGTTGCCGATCATACAGAGCCAAGCACAATGTCCGGATGTCTGGAACATCAACTCATAGTCGGTTGGCTGAGCTGGCTCCATCAAGAAGACCTCTATCAGTGCACCTGTCTCCTTGCGGAAGTGCATACGTGCCTGAATCACCTTGGTGTTATTGAAAATCATCAGCGCGCCCTTAGGCAAGTACTCTGGCAAGTGATAGAAGACATCATCGCTCACCTCGCCATGATTATACACCAAGAGCTTGGAGTGGTCTCGCTGTGCTATCGGAAACTTAGCGATTCGCTCGTCTGGCAAATCGTAGTTATAGTCACTAATCTTTATATGTTTTGTATCCATTTTCTACTTTTTTAAAATTAAAGGCTCCCCGTCATCACGCAAGCACGGACGAATACATAGACGAGGGTGAACATCAAAATGCACAGGCACATGTCCAAGTCGGCATAGTCGTAACCCGTGCTGGTGTATTGATTGGAGATGTACTTGATCTTGGGTGAAATCTTGTAATACATTTTGTAATAGAAGATATATACCAAGAAGCCCACCACTGCACCCAAGAGCAATCCACAAAGGATGTCGCTCGGATAATGAACGCCGAGATAGAGGCGTGTCCAACAGTTGAGCAACGACCAAGCCACCATCGTGATGGTCATCATCCTGCTTCGTATGAGCAAGGAGAAGAAGACCGCTATCGACATCGTGTTGGCTGCATGAGCCGAACAGAAACCATAGTCCTTGAGTCGGATGCCATTCACCACATGGATGGTGTATTTCACCAATGGATCGTTGCTAGGTCGCCATCGAGCGACAAGCGGCTTGATGATGCCATCCACCAATCCATCGGCAAAGAGGATGCAGAGAGCTGCCGACAAGACAACCAAACCGATCTGAGGCATCGTCTCGTTGTTGCGCATTACTACATAAAACAAGGTCAGATACAGGGGAATCCACGTCAATCCCGATGTCAAGATGACCACCATCTGGTCCATCAGCATATTGCCACTTCCATTGAAGAAGTGGAGGATGCCCAAGTCTATCTGTAATAATGATATGATTCCCATTATATTTCCTCCAACTGTTTGGTCTCCACCCATCCGTCTCTACCATCGGTGAGATGGACTCCTCGCCATCCTTTCATCGACTTATCTGTGATGTCAACACGGGTTCCCTCGTGGATGACAAATTCATCGGCACTTGTCTTGGAAGGTGTCTTCTTCACGTTCACCGTTGGAGCCACTACGATAGCACCCGTGCGGTTGACGAGCACTTGCTTCTGCTGATAAGCGAAGAGGTTGCACAATAAGAAAACGACAAAGAAGCCGATGCCTCCGAAGAAGCCAATCTTGCGCAAGATGACATGAGGTCCGAAGAGATACAGCAACACGAGAAGCAACGCCACGATAATGCTGATGATGCCAGCCTTCGCCCAATTATCGACGCTGGTATAGTTGACCAGTGCCTTGTACCAAGTCACAAAGAACATCTCGCTGACAGGAGTGATCTTGTCGATGGTCTTGCCACGCACAAACTGCAAGTTGAAGTTGATGTCCTCGTCACCAGGGGAGTACAAGTGAGCACGCTCATAAGCAAGCACCGCCTTGGTGATATTGTCGGTACGATAATAGGCGTTGCCGAGATTATAATAGAGGTCGGCGGAGATGCCGTTCTTCAAGAGTTCCTCGTAGTCCTTGATGGCTTGCTGATAGTTGCCTTTCTGGTACTCCGCATCCGCATTCTGCTTGGTGATGGCAGAGGCAGAGAGGGAAATCATCAAGAGGAATGCCAATATCCACAAGAAGGAATAAGACTGCTTGTCAGCCTTGGCACGATTCTTGTGCTCCTTGCGAGCCAAATTGATGGCATTTTCTATTTCCATGATTCCAGTCATTGCCGATTCAAAAGTCTTGTTCATATTACCCGCTGCATCGCCTGGAGCATAACGCTCAAACTCACACTCATCCAGCGCTTGGGTAAACTTCTCGATGGTTTCCACATCGACTGCGTGCATCTCCAACTTATCCTGTATGTTCTCACGGGATAGTTGCTCCACAGGCATGTTCAACTTATAACTCATGTAGCCCCACAAAGCACGGAGCACCTCATCATAGAACTCACCTTGCTTACCTTGCAACATCAGTTGATGAGCTTTTTTCAAACGCTTGGTAGCAATCTTGTTGGCCTTGTTGGAACGTTTCTTCACGATGTCCGCATTCTCCAATGCACGGCGATGGAATACCACAAGCAAGAAGATGAAGGCGAAGAGAGGCACGAGCAAACTCGTCCAGTAGCCAAAGCTTCCGAAGAACATATCATCGATGTCGTGCAACTTGGTCTTGCCCAACTTCAAGGCATGAATATCCTTCTCATTGTTGGTATAGTCGGTCGAGGTCGTGGAAGAACCATCCCCCTGCTCCACTTTCAACTGGAAGGCTTGGGTCTTGATGGTCTTGTAGGCATTGGCATTGGTATCGTAATAGAGGAACTCGACTGCCGGAATGGTGTAAGTACCCGGATTGCGAGGCACTGCCAAGAAATCATAGACCATATTACCCTCCACGCCATTGGCAGTAAGGCGAGTCTTGTCGGTCACATTAGGGTCATACTTATCGAAGTCCTTAGGGAAGGCAATGACAGGTTGCTTGATCAGTTTCAAGTTGCCGATACCACCGACTACCACACGGATGTTGATAGGATCGCCTGCCTTCACGTCCTTCTTGTCGATGGAGGCTGAAATATTGAACTTGCCGACACCGCCAGAGAAGTTGGCAGGGCGAGTAGGCAAAGGCAAGACCTTGACGGAGATGCCAGGAGCCTTGATGTCCTTGTGAACCTCCACATAGCCAGAACCGCCATTGAAGAAGGCTTCCATAGGATCGACATTTCTGTTCTGCTGCACCACGATGCCCTTGAAGGTGATGGAAGGAATCTCCAAGTTACCGGTCATCTGAGGGTACATCACATACTGGCTCCAGGTAACGCACTTGTAAGGACGGCCATTCACCATCTCGTTATGGAAGGTTTTCTGCTGAGGCAGAGCAACTTCCTGAGTATGGAATCCCTTGAGGTCTGGCATCTTGCCTTCCAACTGGGTGAGCTCCACTTGCGTATATACCTTATAAGTCAAGAGGATAGGCTCCTGCTCATGCACAGTCTTCTTGTTGGCAGACACCTTGATGAAGAGGTCGCTACCCGAAATATTGCTTCCAGCCTGGCGCATACGAGGTTCGTCATCATCGTAGCGGCTGCTATTGTGCATCGCAGGCGCACCATTGGAACGGCGAGCATTGCCCGACACAGTGATCTTGACAGGATGAGAGTTCAACTTTCTTCCATTCACCATAGCGTGGGAAGCACCAATGATGAACGTTCCATTCTTAGCGGCATAGAGCGTATAAGTGATGGTAACGGAGGAAGACGAGCTGGTATGTCCGTTGATCATCTGGTAACTAGACTGAGATGACGTATAAGGACCAGCAATCACTTCCAATCCATCAGGTACACCGCCCATTCGGAACTCTTCCACGTCACGGGTGTGGATCGTGTAAGCCACACGGAAGTTCTCACCTGCCGCGACATGCGAAGGAGCCGACACCGCAATCTGCTGGGCTGAGACTTGCACGTCGCAACCCAACAAAACTGTCAAGAGTATGATAAACCATCCAATATGTTTCATCGTGTTATATTCCTTTAAATATTTACTTTACTAAGCAAAAGTTTCAACATCTATAGAGAACACCAAAACTACCAGTTCTTCTCATAGCTACGACGCTTAGGCTGCGACATGGCTTTCTGCATTTTCTGCTTGGTAGCCTTCTCTTGTTGGATAGCAGCGTTGAGCAACTGTTCTGCATTTTCCTTACTCATTTGGTTTTGGTTCTGCTTGTTTTGCTGGTTCTGCTTGTTCTTGTCTTGGTTTTGCTTATCTTTATCTTTGTTTTGTTTGCCCTTGTCTTTGTTTTTGTTCTTATCTTGATTTTGCTTGTTCTTATCTTTATTATTCTTGTCCTTGTTATTCTTGTCGTTCTTGTTTTGGTTTTGCTGAGGATTGTTTTTCAGCAACTTCTTACAGAGGGCAAGATTATAGCGTGTCGCATTGTCCTGAGGAGTGCAACGGAGCGCCATCTTGTAGTACTCGATGGCTTGTGCGTACTGCTGATGGTTCTGCATGATGACACCCATATTGTGATAGCTCTGCGCACGGCGCATCTTGTTTTTCTCCAACTGTGCCGCCTGCTGATATTGCAGCATCGCCAAGGAGTCTTTCTGCTGCATCATCAAGGCACAGCCGAGATTGTAGATGGCTTGCGAGTTTTGGTTGTTCTTGGAGATAGCCTTGCGGTACTGGGTTTCAGCTTGTGCCCATTTCTGGGTACGATATGCCTTGTTGCCCTGTCGGATGAAAGCACGGTCGTTCTGAGCCTGCATGCTTCCCATTGCTCCGAAGAGGAAGACGGCGAGCAAGATGCTCTTCAAGGCTCCATCCGCCATACCACCATTCTTGATGCTGGCGCGGGCACCTCCCAATCGCTTGCCGAAGAACTTGACGTTGCGCAAGAATGGGTTCTTGACCTCCAAGATACAAATCTCTAGGATGAGCAGGAGGATGACCAAGATGCCTACAGCCTGGAACTGTTCATCGTATTCACTATAGATGACAGAGGTGGTATCACCTTTCTGCAACTTAGCCAAGTCATCGTTCAGCATTTTCTCGGCATCGCTGGTATTATCGACATGGATATACTGACCGCTACCAGCCTGTGCCAATTCCTTACACATATTCTCATTTAATGCTGTCATCACCGTATTGCCAGAATGATCCTTCATATAACTACCATCTCCCATAGGGATAGGAGCGCCTTGGGTGTTACCGATACCCAAGATAAAGACATTGATGCCCTTCTTCTTGGCAGCAGCCGCAGCCTCTGCAGCACCCGGTTCGTGGTTTTCACCATCCGTGATAACGACGATGGCACGACCTACATTCGACTGTTGGGTGAAGCTCTTTGTAGCCAAGTCTATCGCAGCACCGATGTTGGTGCCTTGCGTCTGAATCAAGTCTGGTGTAATGTTCTGAAGGAACATCTTGGCAGAAACGTAGTCGCTCGTGATAGGCAACTGCACAAAGGCATCGCCAGCGAAGACAATCAGACCAATCTTATCATTGGTAAAGTTATCTACAAGATTCTCTATCAGCATCTTGCTCTTGTCGAGACGAGATGGAACGACATCCTCTGCCAACATTGAGTTGGAGATATCAAAGCAGATGATGGTCTCGATGCCTTGACGCTTGTCGTGGGAAATCTTGCTACCCATCTGCGGACGAGCCAACATGACGATCAAGAGACCGAGGGCCGCCAACAGCAGACAGAATTTCGTAGTAGGACGATATTTTGAAATACCAGGCACCAACTGCTTGAGAAGCTCAGGGTCGCCGAGTTTCTTCAGTTTGGCTTTTCTTCTCCTCCACCCAATGAATCTCACCAATACCAAAACTGGCAAGACCCAGAGCAACCAGAGAAATATAGGATCTTCAAATCTAAACATCTTTTCTTCTAATTGTGAAATGCTCGTAAGAGCCTTATGTCATTTTTTATATATAATCAAATCCTTCTACCGATAGACAATTCCTTGCGAAAGTAGAAATCATCACGGTATTCTGCGGAACCATGTGAGGCGCAATAGAATCTCCAAAAGAAGAATCACCAAGGCTACCAACACGAATGGTTGATATGCCTCATAACGCTTGGCATAATGCTTCACGTTCATCTTGGTTTTCTCCAATTTATCTATGTCACGATAAATCTGTTTCAACTCTGCCGTACTGGTCGCGCGATAGAAGTTGCCATCTGTCGTTTGGGCGATGTCCTTCAAGGTCTTCGTGTCTATCTCCACAGGGATGTTGATGTATTGCACACCACCAGCCACTGGCACTGGATAAGGAGCCACCTTATTGGTTCCCACGCCGATGGTATAGACTCTGATACCGAGACTCTTAGCAATTTCGGCTGCAGTCATAGGCGAAAGGTCGCCCATGTTGTTACTACCATCCGTCAGGAGGATAACCACCTTGCTCTTCGACTTGGAGTTCTTGAGTCGGCTGACGGCATTTGCCAAGCCCATACCCACTGCGGTACCATCCTGGATGAGTTGGCGAGCAGCAATATCAGTACGAGTATCTTGCAACAAGCGAAGAAGACTCGAATGGTCGGTTGTCATCGGGCATTGGGTGAATGCCTCACCTGCAAAGATGGTCAAACCAATATTATCATTAGGACGACCTGAGATAAACTCGTGAGCCACATCCTTGGCTGCCTCAATACGGTTCGGCTTCAAATCCTCTGCCAACATAGAGGTAGAGACATCCATCGCCAACATAATGTCGATACCCTCCACCGTCTTGTTGTCCCATGAATGATGAGTCTGCGGACGAGCCATCGCACAGACGATGAGCACGTAGCATACGCATCTCAGCACCATCGGCAGGTGAATCAAGCGCACACGCAAGCTCTTCGGCGCATAGAGATACTGACGAGTATCGCTCATACGCATCGTTGGCTCATTCTTCTTCCTGTAGAGGAAATACCATAATATATAAGGTATCAACAGGAGAAGCAGCAGAAAATATCCTTTACTTGCAAATTCCATGATTACATTCTTTTAAACAGCCTGAAAGTCTAGCCGACAAGGGTATAGACTTCATAGATAACATACAAGATGATAACCACTACCAACAGTCCGCTCACCCACAACAATGTCTTGAGGAACTTGCGCTGACCTTGCGTCTTCTTGTCTTGCTCGGTCAGAGATGGAGCGATCTTCTCTTCCACTGGCACCTCATCCGTCTTGGTCTGGTCGATGAAGTTGATGGCGTTCACGAGGTTGGCATCATTCTCATTGATCAGCGTCTCGTACTTGGCAAACTTCACCAAGTCGGCGGTGCGGAAGAGTTGCTTCAACTCGTCAATCATCTTCGGGTCGCCTGCATCTTGCAAACGCTGAATGATCTCACCGCTCGTCATCTCCATGGCATTGAAACCGAATCGGTTTACGATGTACTCACGAAGCGTGTCGGTAAGACGAGTATAGTATTCTTTCTGAGACTCATGATTCTCGGTGCGTTGCTGCTTGATGACATTGATCTCACTCAATGCTTTCTCGTGGGCAGGCACTCTCTTCACAATGCGGAAGCTGATAACAATCGGTTTGTTTTGACGCAAGCGCATCAAGAGATAATAGAATGAGCCACAGAGCAGTAGCATCAATATGCTCAACCAAAAGATACCGCTCCACTCACTCCATAGGAAAGGATTGTCTTGAACATCCTTGGGAGGATAGAACTGATTGGGATGAACGGTGTCAACAGGTACAGTCAAAACTTTCAATGCCAAGGGATTGCCTTGGTAATCCTTGCCATTCACCTTGACCTTGAGGGCAGGTATGGCATAGACATTCTCATCGAAGGAAGTCAACACATAGTCTCTTCTCACCAAGATGCGTTGTCCACCCAATTCGATGGTATCACCATGACTTTGCTCCACCACCTCGACACCAGGAATCAACTGCTGTGAGGGTTGGAAAGAAGGCATCACTATCTTCTGACCCTTCTGCGCACTCACGGAGAGATGCAAGGTCGTCTGCTGACCTATCAGCAGCTGGAGGGAGTCCAACTTCTGTTCCACCGTCTGAGCAGAAACAGAGGTTGACAACCATGCCATCACCAACAGGAACGTTGCACGACAAAGATGAAAAATATTGTGTCTCAATCTCATTTTACAATCTAACATATTAAATGAAGCTTTTCAAAAGCTCACGCATTAAATAGAGTACGGTCAAGTTCTAACACCATCATGCTCTTTGCTTGAAGAGTACGAGGAGCGACTTGGAGAAGTCCTCATTCGTAGCGATGGAAGTCCAATCCACCTTGCTTTTGGCGAAGGTATCACGCAACTGATTCTCACGAGTATGCCAGTTTTGAGCATGTGCCATTCGCAACTTCTTGCTACTGGTGTCGATATACATCTCATGCCCCGTCTCGGCATCCCGAACCTTCAGCAATCCCACATCAGGTAAGGACTTGGCACGAGGGTCATACACCTGGATGGCAACGACATCGTGCTTTTGGTTGGCTATCTGAAGAGGATGCCTGTAATCCTTGTTGTCATAGAAGTCACTGATGATGAAGGCAGTACAATGTCGCTTCATCACACGAGTGAAGTATTCCAATGCCACGCCAATATCCGTGCGCTGGCTCTCGGGATGGAAATCAAGCATCTCTCGGATGATGTAGAGGATATGCTTGCGTCCCTTCTTCGGTGGGATGTACTTCTCAATTCTATCAGTGAAGAAGATGACACCAATCTTATCATTGTTCTGGATGGCACTGAAAGCCAGGGTTGCGGCAATCTCCGTCGCCAAATCTCTCTTCATTTGGCGACTGGTACCAAAATCGAGCGAACCACTGACATCGACCAACAACATCACAGTCAGTTCTCGCTCCTCCTCAAACACCTTGACGAAGGGACGATGGAAGCGAGCCGTCACGTTCCAGTCGATGTCACGCACGTCATCGCCATATTGGTATTCCCTCACCTCTGCGAAAGCCATACCCCTACCCTTGAAGGCGGAATGGTACTGACCGGCAAAGATGTTCTGGCTCAGACCGCGAGTCTTGATCTCGATCTTTCGAACTTTCTTTAAGATATCTTGTGTATCCAATTTAAATTATAAATTAGAAATTATAAATCATAAATGCAAATCAGATGTTACCATCTCTGATTTATCATTTAATATTTATCATTTATTATTTATCAAGGCACTTCCACCTTATTGATAATACGGCTCACAATTTCCTCGCTTGTCACCTCACTAGCCTCAGCCTCATAAGAGAGACCGATACGATGGCGAAGCACGTCGTGTGCCACGGCACGAACATCCTCTGGGATGACATAGCCACGATGCTTGATGAAAGCATATGCACGAGCAGCCTTCGCAAGCGAGATACTGGCACGTGGACTACCACCAAAGGTGATCATATCCTTCAAGTCGCCCAAGCCATAACGCTCAGGATAACGAGAAGCAAAGACAATGTCGGCGATATACTGCTCTATCTTCTCGTCGATATACACCTCGTTGACTATGCTGCGAGCCTTCAAAATCTCATCAGCTGTAGTAACCGGTGTCACAGTAGGCATGCTGCCCTGGATGTTTTCACGAATAATCAACTTCTCCTCCTCCAAAGAAGGATAGTCGATGACGACCTTGAACAAGAAACGATCGACCTGTGCCTCAGGCAACTGATAGGTTCCCTCTTGCTCGATTGGGTTCTGGGTAGCCATCACCAAGAATGGGTTAGGCAACTTGAATGTTTGCTCACCGATGGTAACCTGATGTTCTTGCATCGCCTCCAACAAAGCACTCTGTACCTTGGCTGGAGCACGGTTGATCTCATCTGCCAAAACGAAGTTGGCAAAGACAGGTCCCTTCTTGACGTGGAAAGCCTCATCCTTCTGGGAATAGATTTGTGTACCCACCACATCGGCAGGCAACAAGTCGGGAGTAAACTGTATTCGGCTATAATCGGCACTGATCAACTGTGACAGTGTTTTGATTGCGAGGGTTTTGGCAAGTCCTGGGACACCTTCCAAGAGGATATGTCCATCAGAGAGCAAACCTATCAAGAGACAGTCAACGAGGTGCTTCTGACCTACGATGACCTTATTCATGCCCATTACCAAATTGGTAACGAACTGACTTTGTTGTTCAATTCGAATGTTAAGTTCTCGAATGTCTATAGCTTCTGCCATAATGATATTGTTTTTTACGTTATTTTTCCATTGATAAGTAGCAAAATGTCACACTCAAACGTAGTGCTGACCGCTAAATCAAACGCAAAAGTAATCAATTAGGCTCACATACACGAAAATAGCTATCTAAATAATATTAAAAATGAGAGTTATTTTCTTTATTTAAGAAACTTTTGAAAACTCAGGGCTGTTTCCAAAAGAGGATGAAAGGTATTTTACCCAAAAAAGAAAAGAGGGAATACCATCACGGTGTTCCCTCTTCATATCGAGGAGAAAGACCATCACGGCGTTTCTCCCCACGTCTTACAAAAAAACATCGATCCTCTAGGAGGACCTCAAGTCTTAATATATAAAAAGTTTCTTTTTATGCATTCTTAATCCAGTTGACAATCCACTCACCAACTTGGGTTGTACCATACTCAGCGCCACCCTCTACCTGAATCTCAGGAGTACGAACGTTGGCATCGAGTGATGCGTCAACTGCCTTGCGAATCAAAGCACCCTCCTCGTTCAATCCGAAGTGCTCCAAGAGCATCGCTGCAGAAAGAATCTGAGCTACAGGGTTGGCGAGGTTCTTACCTGCTGCCTGAGGCCAAGAGCCGTGAACTGGCTCAAACAATGGTGTATGCTCACCGAGAGAGCTAGATGGCTGCAAGCCCATAGAACCGGTGATACAAGAAGTCTCATCGGTCAAGATGTCGCCAAATGTGTTCTCTGTTACGATGACATCAAAGAAGGTAGGCTCTGTCAAGACACGCATAGAAGCGTTGTCAATAAACATGTAATCTACGTTCACCTCTGGATACTGAGGCTCCATCTCCTTGGCAATCTGACGCCACAAACGAGAAGAAGCGAGTACGTTAGCCTTGTCAACAACTGTCAAATGCTTATTGCGCTTCATCGCATACTCGAAGGCTACCTTCAATATACGCTCAATCTCTGGACGAGTATAGATGTCTGTATCGTAAGCCTTGTCATTATCTTGATACTTCTCACCGAAGTACATACCACCAGTCAACTCACGGATAACCACGAAGTCTGCACCCTTCAAAAGCTCATCCTTCAAAGGACTCTTGTGAAGCAAGCAATCGAAAGTAGCTACAGGACGGACATTGGCGAACAAGCCCAACTTCTTACGCATAGCCAACAAGCCCTGCTCTGGACGAACCTTGGCTGTCGGATTGTTGTCAAAACGTGGGTCACCTACGGCAGCGAAGAGCACTGCATCGGCATCCATACAAGTCTTGAAAGTCTCCTCTGGGAATGGATCACCTACCTCATCGATAGCGTGAGCACCGCAGATAGCCTCATTGTAAGTAAACTCGTGATTAAACTTCTCTGCAATGGCCTGCATAACTGCAACGCCCTGCTTCATAATCTCTGGTCCGATACCATCACCGGCGAGAACTGCAATGTTTAATTTCATCGTTGTTATATTGTTTAATGTTCATTGTTTAATGTTTAATGAGCTGGCCATTTCTCCTACCCTATGCTTCTGAGCAGGAAATTGTCCTTACTCCAAGTCAAGATTACGAGGAGACGTAGGCTGTTCATCGCTCTCATCTGCCTCGTACATATTGATCATCTTGAGGGTAGCCTTGATGGCTGCTTCCGTCTGGTCGGCATCCAGTCCTCTGGTACGCCAGATACGATTGTCCTCACGCCAAGTGATGACGGTCTGAACGAGCGCATCGGTACGACCACCTGGTGGAATGCTCACCTGATAGTTGTCAAGCAATGGGAAGGTTCTGCCAAGTTTTACCTTATATATATTGCGCAAGGCTTTTACGAAAGCATCATACTGACCATCACCTGTGCTCTGGTCCTCGTACTCCTTGCCATCTATCTCCACCTTCACGCTGGCGATAGGTTTCAGACCGTAGGAAGTAGAAACCATGTAGCTTACCAACTTCACCTTGTCTTCTGGAGCGCCATGCTTCAAGACATCGCTCACGATATATGGCAGGTCGTCCTGGGTCACCAATTCCTTGCGATCGCCAAGTTCTGTGATACGCTTGGTCACCGCCTTGGTCTGCTCAGGTGTCAACTCCAACCCCAATTCATTGAGGTTTTGGATGATGTTTGCCTTGCCGGAATTTTTACCCAAAGCATACTCACGATGGCGTCCGAATCGCTCAGGCATCAAGTCGTTGCAATAAAGTTTGTCCTTGTTGTCACCATCGGCATGAACACCAGCCACCTGCGTGAAGACATTGTCACCTACCACAGGTGTATTTGGAGCCACGGCGATACCACTGTATCCCTCCACCAATCGAGACACATCGTTGAGACGGTCTTCCTTGATATTGGTCTTGGCATGGAACATATCCTTCAGAATCACTTGAACACTGGCAAGCGGTGCATTACCACAACGCTCACCCAGTCCGTTGACAGTGACGTGAAGTCCCTTGGCACCACTCAACACGGCAGCCAATGAATTGCTCACTGCCAAGTCGTAATCGTTGTGCGCATGGAAGTCGAAATGACTGTCAGGATAACGGCGAACCATCAATCTCATATATTCCACACACTCCAATGGGTTCAAGATACCGAGTGTATCAGGCAGGAGGAAACGCTTGATAGGCAACTTCACCAACTCATCCATCATACCGAAGAGATAATCACGGGAGTCTCTCATACCACTCGACCAATCCTCCAAATAGAGATTGACAGTAAAGCCCTTCTCCAAGGCGTAATTGATAGTTTTCTTGATGTGTCCCAAGTGTTCCTCTGGCGACATCTTCAACTGTTGGGTGCAGTGCTTGTAGCTACCTTTCGCCAAGAGGTTGATGACGTGACCGCCACACTCAGCGATCCAATCCACGCTCTTGTTGACATCAACGAACCCCAGCACCTCCACGCTATCGAGTTTGCCAATGGTCTTGGCATATCGGCAAATTCGAGCGACAGCATCCTTTTCGCCTTCCGAAACACGTGCCGAAGCCACCTCAATGCGATCCACATTGATGTCGTGCAGCAACATCCTTGCTATCATCAACTTCTCGTGAGGGAGAAAAGACACACCATTGGTCTGTTCGCCGTCACGCAGCGTCGAGTCCATGATTTCAATCTCCCTCAAACGAGAACTCTCTCTCTTTTCACCAATCTTCATAATTCCCTTATTTATTTTTCGCTTCCCAAGCCTCTACCTTGTCACGGTTCTGAACGAGGAAGTCAACATCATCAAGACCATTCTCCAAGCAGTGCTTCTTGTAGCCATTGATGTCGAAGTGCTCGCTGTGACCTGTTGCGAGGTTGGTTACCGTCTGGTTAGGAAGATCTACTTTCACCTCGGTCTTGTGATCCTTGTCGATGCTCTCGAAGAGTTCCTTGAGGAATCCCTCGCTGACTACAACTGGCAACACAAGGTTGTTCAACTCATTGTTCTTGTGAATATCAGCGAAGAAAGAGCTGATGACCACACGGAAGCCGGCACCTGCAATAGCCCATGCTGCGTGCTCACGAGAAGAACCAGAACCGAAGTTCTTGCCTGCCACGAGGATGACACCGCTATAAGAAGGGTCGTTCATCACGAAGTCAGGCTTTGGAGTTCCGTCTGCATTGTAACGCCAGTCACGGAAGAGGTTGTCGCCCATACCCTCTTTGTCGATTGCCTTGAGGAAACGAGCTGGAATTATTTGGTCGGTATCTACATTCTCCAATGGAAGAGGAATGCAGCTTGATGTGATTACATTGAATTTCTGTTTCATAACTGTACGATGTTATTTGTACATTATCATTTATTATTTATCATTTACATAAACTCTCTTGGGTCGGTGATCTTGCCAGTGATAGCGGCAGCAGCTGCTACATATGGACTAGCAAGGATGGTGCGAGAACCTGGTCCCTGACGACCCTCGAAGTTACGGTTGGAAGTACTAACTGAGTACTTGCCAGCAGGAATCTTATCATCGTTCATCGCCAAGCAAGCAGAGCATCCTGGCTGACGAATCTCGAAACCAGCAGCCTCTACAATCTTGTCGATACCCTCTTCACGTATTTGTTTATCTACCAACCAAGAACCTGGTACAAGCCAAGCAGTTACGCCCTCAGCCTTCTTTTTTCCTTTAACGATAGAAGCAAAGGCACGGAAGTCCTCGATACGGCCATTGGTACATGCGCCCAAGAATACATAGTCGATAGGATGACCCTCCAACTTCTCACCTGGCTGGAAGCCCATGTAGTTGAGGCTCTTCTTGAAACCAGCCTGCTCTTCCTCTGGAATCTGATCCAAAGCAGGAATGCTCTCCGTGATACCGATACCCATACCAGGGTTGGTACCGTAAGTGATACGAGGCTCGATGTCAGCAGCATCGAAGGTCAACTCTTTGTCGAAGACAGCGTCATCGCCACTCTTCAAGGTCTTCCAGTATGCCACAGCCTTATCCCAATCCTCACCCTTAGGTGCATATTCACGACCCTTGATATACTCGAAAGTAGTCTCATCAGGAGCCACAAAACCACCACGGGCACCCATCTCGATAGAGAGGTTGCAGAGGGTAAGACGACCTTCCATGCTCATATCCTTCACGACATCGCCACTGTACTCTACGAAGTAACCTGTAGCACCAGAAGTAGTGAGCTGACTCATCAAATAAAGAGCCACATCCTTAGCAGTCACTCCCTTGCCCAACTTGCCGTTGATGCTGATGCGCATAGACTTTGGCTTACTCTGGAGAATACATTGTGAAGCCATCACCATCTCTACCTCGGATGTACCGATACCGAAAGCTACGGCACCCATGGCTCCGTGGGTAGATGTATGAGAGTCACCACACACGATGGTCATACCTGGGAGAGAAAGTCCCTTCTCAGGACCTACTACGTGGATGATACCATTATCCTTGGTATTCATCGCAAAGTGAGTGACACCGAAGTCGGCAGTGTTCTTAGCCAAGGTGTCCACCTGCTTCTTAGAGATAGGATCCTCGATAGGTTTGTCCTGATCGTGGGTTGGAGTATTGTGGTCAGGCATACAGAAAATCTGGTCTGGGCGGAACATCTTGAGTCCGCGAGCACGCATTCCAGCGAAAGCCTGTGGTGATGTAACTTCATGACAGTAAAGACGGTCGATGTAAAGCTGAGTAGGACCATCCTCTACAATCTGGACAACATGCTTGTCCCAAATCTTGTCGAATAATGTATTCATATCTGTTTTATCATATTGGGGGAAGTAATTCCCTATTTAACTTATCTAATTTTAAACTTGTTGATACAATCGATGTAAGCCTCTACAGAAGCGGTTACGATATCCGTGTCGGCACCGAAACCATAGTAGAGATGTCCATCATATTCCACCTGCATGTGTACCTTACCGACATCGTCAGAACCTTTGTCGATAGCCTGGATGGTAAATTCCTTCAGGTTCATCTCCTTCTGGATAATCTTCTTCAACGCACGGATAGCTGCATCCACAGGACCATTGCCAGAGGAAGCCTCCTCAAACTTCTGACCGGCGATGTCGAGGCCGATGCTAGCCACACTCTTCACGCCCTTGCCTGTAGTAACCTGCAAGTAGTCGAGTGTCACGCCATGCTTGTCGGCAGAGTCGGCACCAGCGAGCATCAAGATATCCTCGTCGGTTACCTCTTTCTTCTTGTCTGCCAACTGGAGGAACTTCTTGTAAATCTTGTCGAGCTTCTCCTCGTCCTTGATTTCCACGCCGTTCACACTCAAGCGATATTTCAAGGCAGCACGACCAGAACGAGCTGTCAATACGATGGCATTGTCTTCCAAACCTACATCCTTAGGGTCGATGATCTCATAGGTCTGAACATTCTTCAAGACACCATCCTGATGGATACCAGAAGAGTGAGCGAAGGCGTTGCGACCCACGATAGCCTTGTTAGGTTGAACAGGCATGTTCATCAAGCTGCTCACCATACGAGAAGTAGGTACAATCTTGGTTGTATTGATGTTGGTGTCGATATTGACACCCTTGTGACATTTCAGAATCATGGCAATTTCCTCCAAAGAGGTGTTACCAGCACGTTCACCGATACCATTGATGGTCACCTCCACCTGACGTGCACCGTTGAGCACACCCTGCAAGGTATTGGCGGTAGCCATACCGAGGTCGTTGTGACAGTGGGTAGAGAGTCGAGCATTCTCGATGCCATCCACATGCTCCATCAAGTACTTGATCTTGGCACCATACTCTTCTGGCAAGCAATAGCCAGTGGTATCAGGAATATTGACCACAGTAGCACCAGCCTTGACAACAGCCTCTACCACACGAGCGAGATACTCATTATCGGTACGACCCGCATCCTCAGCGTAGAACTCCACATCCTTCACGTACTTCTTGGCATACTTCACGGCAGCCACAGCACGCTCGATGATTTCCTCACGAGTGGAATTGAACTTATATTTGATGTGGCTATCGCTGGTACCGATACCCGTATGAATACGTTTGTGCTTAGCATATTGCAAAGCTTCAGCCGCACAATCGATGTCCTTCTCCACTGCACGTGTCAAAGCGCAGATGGTAGGCCATGTCACCGCCTTGGAAATCTCAACCACCGAGTTGAAGTCACCAGGACTAGAAATAGGGAAGCCTGCTTCGATGACATCAACACCTAGCTGTTCCAACTGCTTAGCCACTTGAATCTTCTCTACTGTGTTCAACTGACAACCAGGAACCTGTTCACCATCACGAAGTGTCGTGTCAAAAATAAATAATCTGTCACTCATATCTTATATATGTTTTTATATTTACTCATTAGCCTCAACCGAGATTTCTAACAAAAAAGCCTTTCGCACTTCTATACGGAAGTGGAAAGGCTGAATTTATCATGCACCATGAACTACACACACACCTTATCACTTCCGCCCACGCTCTGTAGTCGAATACTAATAATAATGCTTAGTATGTTCAAAGTCTCAATTGTCATTGCTTTATTTTTTAATCGCTTGCAAAGGTAGCACTTTTCTCGGACATAAACAAACAAATTATAACTTTTTTAATACAAAAGCTAACAAATTTGCATTTTTCGTCCTTTTCCTAGCACAAATCCGTAAGTCTTGTGCAATTTTAGAACGGAAGTGGTCCATCTACGCCTGGTGGAGGTGGAGGAAGAGGGTCGCCACCGCCATTCATACGAGAAGAAACGATACCACCCTCGCCACGTTCGGCAATAGCCGCCGCTGCAGCCGCCTCTTGTGGATCCTGGAAGCGAGTATATTCTCCACGGAAGTTGAGGAGCACATCACCGGTGGAACCTTTACGGTGCTTGGCGATGATGATCTGCGCCATGCCGTGCAGGTCGTTACCCTTCTCATCCTGATAGATGTGGTAATACTCCGGACGATGCACGAAGAGCACCATATCGGCATCCTGCTCGATGGCTCCCGACTCACGGAGATCGCTCAACTGTGGTCGCTTTCCATCCAAGCCCTCACGGTTCTCCACGTTACGACTCAACTGAGAAAGCGCCAGCACTGGGATATTCAACTCCTTCGCCAAACCCTTCAAGGAACGAGAGATGGTAGAAACCTCCTCCTGACGGCTACCGAACTTCATGCCCTGCGCATTCATCAACTGAAGGTAGTCGATCATGATGAGCTTGACACCTTTCTCACGCACGAGACGGCGTGCCTTGGTTCTCAGTTCGAAGATAGACAGACCCGGCGTATCATCCACAAAGATAGGCGCAGAAGTCAGTTGACCAATTCGGCTATCCAACTTTTTCCAATCCGAAGGGTCGAGCTGACCATTCAATATCTTATGTCCAGAGATCTCGCACACGTTACTTATCAAACGGTTGACCAACTGGACATTGTTCATTTCTAGAGAGAAGAAGCCGACAGGAACATTGTAATCGACAGCCACGTTCTTGGCGATACTCAAGGCGAAAGAGGTCTTACCCATGGCAGGACGTCCCGCAATGATGACAAGGTCGGAAGCCTGCCACCCAGAAGTCATCTCATCCATACCCGTATATCCCGTAGGAATACCCGTAAGACCGCTCTTGTTGCTGGCAGCACGCTGAAGGATATCGACCGCCTCATGCACAACAGGAGCCACTTGCGTATAGTCCTGTTTCATATTGCTCTGCGAGATGGTAAACAAGTTACCCTCTGCCTGTTGCATCAACTGATCGACATCTACGCTCTCGTCGAAAGCTTGCGTCTCGATGTCGCCAGCATAATGGATGAGTTGGCGAGCCAAATACTTCTGCGCCAAGATACGGGCGTGCGACTCGATATGGGCAGCGGAAGCCACCTGCATGGAGATTTCCATCAGATACTCAGCGCCACCCACGTTCTGAATCTCTCCCATCTTGGTGAGTTCATCATTGAGCGTCAAGACATCGACAGGTCGCTCGTCCATGTTCATCTGACGAATCGCCTCATATATCTTTTGATGACGAGGTTCGTAGAAGGTTTCCGGTTTCAGAATCTCCGAGACAATGGAGAACGCATCAGAATCGACCATCAACGCACCGAGCACCACTCGCTCCAGTTCGACCGCCTGTGGCTGAACATGAGCGAAGTTGGGGTCGATGGGCGCCGAACCCTTTCTATTGTTATTTCTTCTATTATCTGGCATAATACATTATTTATAATTAGGGGAAGTAGAGAAGCGACTATTCATGAAGCATCGAAGCGACACAGTCACCCATCAAACTTATATCAAACGGAGAGAGCTCTTCTAACTTCAGCACCTCACGGTCTTCTATCAACTTGTCGATAAGATGGTCTTCATCAGTCTTGGAAGCGGATACATACGAAGCAAAAATAAGACAAGCGTCTTGTATTTTCTTCTGCAACCAAAGACACAAGCCATAATTGTAAGTATCCTCAACACTGTACAAAGAGGTATCTTCCTCACAAAGAGATTTCAACTGTTCATAGTGATTCTTTGCCTCATCATATTTACGTCTGAGCATATTCCCCCAACCCAAGGCACGCAAGACCAAAGTATCCTTCGGATTCTTGTAATTGAGCTCATACAAGATGGCCATTGCCTCTTCCACACGATTGCACTTCAGCATACAATAAGCCATCTTAAAGTGCAATGAGTCAGTAGGCTTTGCCTCGAACAACTTAGCAAACTGCTCCAATGCCGCCTCATAATTCTTTTGTTCAAAGTAGCATTTGGCAAAGGCTTTGTGCAGAGGTTGCTCCAACTTGCCCTCCATAGGGATTTCCTTCAGACAAGCGAGCGCTTGGCTATAATTATTCTTGCCATAGATATAATAAAGAGAAGCCATAAACAACTCTTCTGGGTTTTCAGTTTCCTTTGAGATGAAAGACCACATACGCTTATAATCCTTTCTCTTGCACAAGAAGTTGCAGATTTTCATCCTCATCTTCTGGTTGTTGCCGATTTCTGCAAACACCTTATTACCCAAGAAGAAGGCAGGCGAACCTTCCTCCTCACTAAACACATTGGTGAAAGTTTTCTTGAAAGGAGAAACCTTGAAGAAACGGAACAAGTCCTGAAGCAACATTCTCCTTACCATAGAAGGATTAGTTTCTGGCTCTCCTTCCAAGTCTTCACGAGTGAACAAGAAGGACTCCTCCAACAAAGGTTTGAGCACCTGCATGTGAGACTTGAGAGTTGTCTCCACGCCAAAGCAGAAACTATACTTATCGCCATCGCAGAAAGTATGCGACTTCTCCAAATTTTTCAAGAAGGTATCATTGCCCAACATGCCACGCAGCTTATCCAACGAATGATGACCGCCATAGAAAGGCATGAACCAGTTGTAAAGCGAATGGAAGAAAGAGAAGCTCTTCATCTTGGAGAAGCCATCGAAATAGATGTCACTGCCTTGCTTTTGCATCTTGATCATCTTCTCGACGCTCTGCTCAAAGCGCTCCATCGCCTCCTCTTCCTTCTCTGGATATAAAATCTCATCCATGGAGAAGTCATCCAAGTCGCCTTTCAAGTCACGCATCATGTCCTTGGTTGGCATATTTTCCATGATGGTCTTGCTTACCTCAGAAGCATCTTTTTCGGCATCCATACAATAGATGACCTGTTTCTGCATCTCATACAGTTCTTGCACTGTATCAGGAAATTCCTCTACGAAAGTCTTTATTGCATCCGGATTATTGAAGTAATCGGCATGTTTTGCAGCACTTACACTAAACACCCAAGCTATCAAGGCACGTTCACGAATATAAACGTCTTTAGAATTGGCGTAAACGTAAAGTAAGCATTTGATCTTACTACGATCATCAACGCAGAGGCTCGACAGCATGATGGCAGAGATGAGAACAGCACTCACCCTACGAGGTGAGTCGGGATCGATCATGAATTTCGCCAAAAGCTGCGCCACGTCATCTGGCAACAGAGGAGTAATGAGAATAGCAGAAAACACCTTGCTGATGCTCTCCTCATCATACTGATGTTTTTTCAAATAATCGACACAAGAAAAGAAATCAAAAGACAAGCTTCTCTTGTGAGCTGCCGCTAAGGTGGCATCATTTTGAATGGCATCTATCATTTGCATATAGAGATACAACTGAAATGCAGTATCCGCAATTTGGGCCAACAAATTGCTACGTTGTGGGTCATCCACACCCTTCTTGAAGCAATCCATCATCATCTGATAGTTTCTCAAGGTATCTTCCACCATGTCAATAAGGTTACCTCCGCCATCCGAATTCTTGCGCAAGTAATCTATAGACAAAGTGAAATACTTTTTGAGTTTTCCACTATCTAATGCCTTTTGGATTTCCACCATTTCTTTATCATGAACTTGGTCCATTGTCTTGCTTTATTTTATTGCTTTTATAATGTCTGATTGCTTGGGGTTTGCTGCATGCTGGAAGCGAAGGCGTGGCAAGGCTTTCACGGTTGCAGTGTCAACGTCACAATACTTTCTCAACAGTTCGGAATAATAAGCACAACCATTCTTGTTGATGCTATCCACTGCCATATTATATGCCTTGAGGAACAGTTGCATCTGCTTCTTCCTCTCTGGCGACTTCAGTGCCTTGTCACGGAAAGCAAACACGCCGAAATGAATGTTCTTGTCACGGCTGTCCATCAATACACGATGCTTCTCTACCCTAGCCTTCGTTGCCTGTGGCTCTGTCAAGAGAACGGCATCCATCTCATTGTTGAGCAACATCTTCAAGCGGATTCTCACGTCATTGATTTGCACACGATACACGTCATATTTCGTCTTGGCGCTATCTATCGCCAAGGTGGCGAGATAGTCGGTGGCGGAATAACGGGTGATGGCTATCATCTTGTCGGAGAGCTGCTTCAGTTCCGAGATACGTGAACGGCGGTTGGTGATGAGCTGCCAATAGGTATTGGTAGCTATCGGATAACTCAAGGCTGTGCCTCGCTTCACCAGTCGTTCCGCTCTCACCAAGTCGGTGATTGAACCTTCCACCCTTCCTCGCTCCAAGGCTGTATCACAGTCCATCTGGGCGGTATAGCCCTTCAAGTGGACAGTGACTCCCAAGGTATCGAAAAGGTGGTAGTCTTCTGCCACGAAGAGAGGCAGACAGTCGAGCGTCGGCATCACTCCCACCTTGAAAGATGCCTTGTCGATGCTGTCGAGTCGGGCTTTCTCTGCCTTCGACAGCACCTTGCTCTTCTGGGAGTCGCCACAACCGACCATCGACAGCAAACCTGCCAAGACGACCAATACGATCAGGGTTGTTTTTCTCATCTTGATTTCTCCTTATTCTACATAGAGCACCAATCCCTTGAGGTATTCGCCCTCTGGGTGGTAGATATTGATAGGATGATCCACTGGCTGGTGGAGCTGGTGCAAGATTCTCACCTTTCTTCCTGCCTGTGCAGCCGCTGTGAAGACGGCATTGCGGAAGTTGTCCTTGGTAACCACCTGCGAGCAACTGAAAGTGAAGAGAATGCCGCCATGCTTGATGCGCTGCAATCCCTTGACATTCAATCGGGAATATCCCTTCAAAGCATTATGCAATGCTGCTCTGTGCTTAGCGAATGCAGGTGGGTCGAGGATGATGAGGTCGTACTGCTGGTCGTGCTCATCGAGATACTTGAAGGCATCCTCGCAGAATGCCTCATGACGCTTGTCACCAGGGAAGTTGAGCGCGATGTTCTCATTGGTCAGTTCGATGGCCTTGGCACTGCTATCCACGGAGTGTACCTTCTCGGCATTGCCTCTCATCGCATAGACGGAGAAACCGCCGGTATAGCAGAACATGTTGAGCACGCTCTTGCCCTTGGCATATTGCTCCAAAAGGGAGCGGTTGTCACGCTGGTCAACGAAGAAGCCGGTCTTCTGGCCTCTCAACCAGTCGATATGGAATTTCAGTCCATTTTCCATCGCCACATTGTCGGCATCGCCACCGATGATGAAACCATTCTCCTGACGCAAGTCAGCCTTGAATGGCAAGGTGGTCTCGCTCTTGTAGTAGATGTTCTTGATGCGGTCACCCATCACGTCCTTGAGGGCCTCTGCGATTTCCTGGCGATACACGTGCATGCCCACACTATGAGCCTGCATCACGGCAGTCTCGCCATAGCAGTCAATGACCAAGCCTGGCAAGTTGTCGCCCTCGCCATGCACCAAGCGATAAGTATTGTTGGCAGGATTGTCGGCTACGCCCACGGAGATGCGCATACGGAGCGCAGACTCCAAGCGAGAGCGCCAGAACTCGCCATCAATCTCGATGTCGCGGAATGAGAGCACACGTACAGCGATGGAACCGATCTGATAATGTCCCACGGCGATGAAGTCACCACCCGATGTGATGACGCGCACGATTTCGCCTTCCTCGATGCCCTCGTCCATCTTGTTGATGGCACCTGAGAAAATCCATGGATGGAATCTCTTCAGCGACTCCTCCTTACCTCTTTTTAAGTATATTTTCTTATACATATAATATATAGTCGATGTTACTTTGTTTCTTTTGCCTTTTTCTGTCTGCAAGAGTTTCTTTGTCTTTTTGGTCTGCAAGAGTTTCTTTACCTTTTTTGTTTGCAACTATGCGTTAGCCTCAGCCACCTCGCCATCATGGGCGTTGTCCTCTGCTTGAGCCCCTTCTGCTACAGGTGCTGTTTCTACTGGTTCAGGCTGCACAGGCTCGACGAAGACATAATCGCGAGTCTCCATCAGTCGCTGCAACTCATTGTAGAGGTTGATGCAAGCCCACGCATCGGTAGCGGCATACACGATCTGGGCAGGGCGCAACTCGGAAGCCTCCCAGTTGGTAAGTCGCTGAGACTTGCTGATCTTCTGTCCGAAGAGATTGGCGTACAACTTCTGCAAGCTGAGGTCGAGAATACCGAAATCGGAGGATATGTCTTGAATGTCGATGAACAATCCTGGCTCAAACTCGCCTCTCTTGTGGAGCTGCAACAAGTCGTCGTGCCAGGAGAGTCCTATCTTAGGCACTTTCTTGTCGGTCAACAGTCGGATGACAGATGGCGACAATCCCAACTTGTTGAGTCGGAAGAGATAGCATACATCCAATGTGCTCACTTGGAGCAAAGCCACGATAAACGCCACACCTTTCTTGAAAGAAGGGCGTGTCTCCGTATCTACACCGAGAATCTCTTGACTGAGCAAAAAATCGACAGCCGCCTCGGCATCTTCCTCATTTTCTATGACCTTGATCTCACCGGGAAAGGTTACTCTTGGCAATGTAACGATTGTTCGTTTGTCGAACTTCTTGAAAATTGTTTTCATTATTAATTTATGATTTCAATATGCAAAAGTACAATTATTATATGAATTAACCAAATATTGGGAGCATTTCTAAATAAAATTAGAAAAATTAGCACTAAAGATAGCTGCTTTTTCAATTATTTTAGCTACTTTTGCAAGATAAACAACACAAACTAAGCAAAAATGGCAAAGAAGAAGACAGAAAAGAAAGCCAAAACTTTCAGCGAGGCTATTGGTTTACAATATATTTTCAACAATACAGTCACTGATTTTTTCCTGGGATTAGCATTGGTCACCATCTCCGTGCTAGTCATTATCGCTATGGCATCGTATCTCAGTACTGGCTATCTCGACCAGAGTATCCTCGACGAGATGAGAGCCGGTGAATGGACCAACAGTGACCACCAATTCCAGAATTATTGCGGCTCCATTGGAGCCATCATATCCTATTGGCTCATCTACGCCAACTTTGGCTTGCCATCATTCCTCCTACCTGTATTCTTTATTCTATGTGGACTGCAACTGATGCACGCCTACAAGATCAACTTGTGGAAGTGGTTCCTGAGCACGATGATCGTGATGGTATGGACATCCGTCACATTCACCAAGTTCCTGACCCCTCTCATGGGTAGCTTGATTTACAATCCAGGTGGACAGCATGGTGTCTTCATCGTGCAGAACTTGGAGAACGTGGTCGGTACGCCAGGTCTTACCGCCATCCTCCTCTTCACAGCCATCGCCTTCCTCACATATCTCACCACGGAGACCATCACCATCATCCGAAAGGCACTCAACCCTGTGGGATATATCACCAGCAAGGTACATTTCGAGATTACCAACCATGACAAGGATGAAGAGACGCAGCCTGAGGACGATGCCATCGCACAGGCTTACGCCAATGCTGCTAATGGTCCTATCGCCACCGAACCAATCGCCAAGGAGGAAGAACCTGAGCCACAAGAGTTCAAGGACCCTGAGCCAGCCCAAGTCATCGACCTCGATGTCAACCCTGTAGGGGAAGTCAAGGCTGAAGAGCCACAACCGGCTGAGCCTCAGAGTGAAGGACCTGCAGCCGTCACAGAAGAGAACAACCAGGAAGAATCCTTCCTCGACCAACAGCGTCGACTCCGCAACGAGAGAGCCGAGGCTGAGGCTAAGGAGAAAGAGGCTGCCGAATTGGCTTCGCATCATATCGGAATGGACATCGCCGTGGCTGCCAGCGAGGAACAGGCCACCCGCAACACGGTGAATGACACCGAGTTGCTCAATACGCCAATCAATCCGAAGGAACCATTTACCAGATACAAATACCCTACCCTCGACTTGCTGAAGAAGTATGAGGACAACGGCGCTTACATCGACGAGGAGGAGCAGATAGCCAACAAGAACCGCATCATCGAGGTGCTCGGCAACTTTGGCGTGCAAATCAAGACCATCCGTGCCACCGTAGGTCCTACCATCACGCTCTACGAGATTCAACCAGCGGAGGGTGTTCGCATCTCCAAGATCAAGAACCTGGAGGATGACATCGCCTTGAGCCTTGCAGCCTTGGGTATCCGTATCATCGCTCCTATCCCAGGCAAGGGCACCATCGGTATCGAGGTACCAAACGCCAAGGCAAACATCGTGAGCATGGAGAGCATCTTGAACTCCAAGAAGTTCCAGGAGACTAAGATGGAACTGCCTGTGGCATTGGGTAAGACGATTACCAACGAGGTATTTATGGTCGATCTCGCCAAGATACCACACTTGCTCGTGGCTGGTGCCACCGGTCAAGGTAAGTCTGTAGGTCTGAACGCCATCATCACCTCTTTATTATATAAGAAGCATCCAAACGAGTTGAAACTGGTGCTCATCGACCCGAAGAAGGTGGAGTTCAGCGTTTATTCCCGCATTGCCAACCATTTCATGGCTGCCGTCTCTGACGAAGAGGAGCCTATCATCACCGATGTCACCAAGGTGGTAAGAACACTCAACAGCCTCTGCGTGCTGATGGACTCTCGTTATGACCTGTTGAAGAAGGCGGGAGCAAGAAACATCAAGGAATACAACCAGAAGTACATCAACCATAAGTTGAAGTTGACCGACGGACACGAGTACATGCCATACATCGTAGTCATCATCGATGAGTTTGGTGACTTGATTATGACAGCAGGCAAGGAAGTGGAGCTTCCTATCGCACGTATCGCCCAGTTGGCACGTGCGGTCGGCATCCACATGATCATCGCCACCCAGCGTCCTACCACGACCATCATCACGGGTAACATCAAGGCGAACTTCCCTGGACGTATCGCCTTCAAGGTGACCTCAGCCATCGACTCCAAGACCATCTTGGACCGCACCGGTGCCAACCAACTCATCGGACGAGGTGATATGCTCTACCTCAATGGCAATGAGCCTGTGCGTGTACAGTGTGCCTTCGTTGACACGCCAGAGATTGAGCGCATCAACGAGTACATCTCCAGTCAGCCTGGTCCTATCGAACCTTTGGAGTTGCCTGAGCCAGCCAATGATGGCGACGGCACAGGAAGCGGTGGCAGCGTAGATGCCCGTAACCTCGACCCATACTTCGAGGAGGCAGCCCACGCCATCGTCCTCTCCCAACAAGGAAGTACGAGTATGATACAGCGCCGCTTCAGTATCGGCTACAACAGGGCTGGACGCTTGATGGACCAGCTCGAAGCCGCTGGCATCGTGGGAGCAGCGCAAGGAAGCAAGCCTCGTGAGGTATTGCTCCAAGACGAGAATCAGCTCAACAACCTGTTGGCACAACTCAGAAGCTAGACATTAAACGAGGCTTAAAGAGGCTAAGATTTCTTAAAGAATCGACAAATATTAAACTTTTCATGCTACCTTTGCATCTTAGTAGCATGAAAAGATAATTTTAAAAAGATACGAAGATGAAAAAAATGATTTTACTGGCTTTCATGGCTGTTCTGAGTCTTGGAGCCTTCGCACAGACCGCTCAACAAGTATTAGATAAGACCGCCAAGGTGATTGGCAACAAGAGTGGCGCCAGTGCCAACTTCAGCATGTCGAGTCCGAAGTATGGTTCCGCCAGCGGCACCATCGCCATCAAGGGCAACAAGTTTAATGCCCGCACCGCTCAAGCCACGGTATGGTACGACGGCAAGACGCAGTGGACCTACATGAAGAAGACCAACGAGGTAAACGTGAGCAATCCTACCCAGGCACAGCAGATGTCCATGAATCCCTACACCTTCATCAACATCTACAAGACGGGCTATACTTCCACGATGAAGACCATAGGCAGCAACTATAAGGTTCGCTTGGTGGCACAGAACAAGAAGCGCACGGTGCAGGAGTTGATTCTCACCATCGACAAGAAGAGTTATATCCCTTCTCAGATCAAGATGCGTCAAGGCAATACTTGGAGTACCATTACGGTAAGCAACTTCAAGGCGAAGAGTATTTCCAACAGCACCTTCGTCTTCAACAGCAAGGACTTTCCTAAGGCTGAGATTGTGGACTTGAGATAATGTAAAAATAAATCTCCAAGCATCCATTTCTGCAAGGCTAGGGATTTTTTTGCGCCTAACTAGGTAAAATTTCACGCCTAACTAGGTATGATTTTTTTCCTAGTTAGGTAAAAATCAAAGTGGGGTAAGGAAGCAAAAACCGCTTCCCTACCCCACTTTTCATTTTGTCAGGATTTATTCATCCATGTATTATTTCCGAGGTACTTCATCGCAGAGATCTGCTAAGAAAAGTTATTTTTTAAACATAACTAAATATAAAAAAACAAAAAAAATACATATTTTATGTGATAAAAGTGATTTTTTTACGACTATATAAATAAACAGACGAAGTTTTCCATAGCATTTTCCAATAGCAAATATGGGAGATGAGTCTATATTGAATAATAATTTAAACAATACAATAAAATGATACAAGAAGACTTCCTTCAAGTTATAAACAAATATCAATATATTTAAAAAAAATACTGTATAATATATGGGAGTGGCATTATGACATCTGAAGATTTATATCAAGAGGTGTTGTATAATTTGTGGAAGAGCTACCCCTCCTTTAGAGGTGATTGTGCATTAAGTACATGGATTTATCGAATAACGATCAACACCTGCATAACTTCATTTCGTTTAAAAAACAAAGAAGGTAAGCAGCTCGAACTAAGAAAAGCTTTAAGCGTTTGCGATGATGACAATATAAGGAAAAAAGAAAATGTTGAGTTGATACACAATATAATTGGGCAACTATCCTTGGTTGACAAGTCTCTTATGTTGTTGTGGCTTGAGGAAAAGAGCTATAGAGAGATTGCGGAGATTATGGGATTGTCAGAAACAAACATTGCAAGCAGACTTAATAGATGTAAAGAGAAAGTTATAAATAAGTTTAATCAATATAAATAATTTAGTTATGAACGATTTTGACGAACTGAAAAAGGTGCTTAATGAACTTGTTAACACCAACGTAGAGACAGCAAAGTCTAATGAGAGTATTATCGAAATGATAGAAGGAAAGAGGAAACAATCCTTTCTTTCTTCAATCATAAGGAAAAAGAATTGCGAACTGACAGTTTCTGCAATTGCTATGGCTGGATTGCTATTGTATCAAGAATACAGAGGTTTTGCATCTTTTCTTACTTTTGCATTATTGGAAATTGGGTTGTTTCTTTCTTTCATTCAAAGTTTTATCCAATCCAGAACCTTAGGAAAACTTCAGTTTCCTAATAGCGTGATTTCTTTTAAAGAATCTGTTGACAAATATAAAAAAACGGTGCATTTCTTTAGGGTTGCATTGTTCATTGTTGTCGCATTGATAGTTCTCTCTGTTCTATTTAACGAATTAGTATATTCTTTGAAAATAATAATTGTAGCCAGTGTTGTTCTAATTGTTGGTTTCTGTTATATCTTGAAGGAGGTTAGTCAAGAGAATAAAGAAATGAATGAATTGACAGAAATTGCATCTTGATTTTAAGAGTATAGTAATCAAATAACATGGGCAATGACAATTCTTTTATTGCCCATGTTTTATTATAACGAACCTGTTGGTTGAATTAAATTCGTAAAATATTTATGCTCGAAAAGTTATATATATCACTGGAAATTAACAGCTTATGAGCCGCTAAACTATTAAGTTATAAAGTTACAGTCATGCACAACTTCGTTACAAAGTTCGGAAAAATTTCTTGCACATTTTCGCATTTCACCACCATCCCCCATAAACAAAAAAGCCGTTGGAATCATCCAACGGCTTTTTATTTTATTCATGGGGTAACAACGTATTACCCGAAGTTATCGTACATGATACTCTCAGGATCAACTCCAAGAGAATCCAAGTAATCAGTCACTGTCTTGATCAACATTGGAGGTCCGCAGAGGTAGTACTCACAATCCTCAGGAGCCTCGTGATCCTTCAAGTAGGTATCACGGATGCAGTTAACAGCAAATCCCTCGTAGTACTTCACGCCCTGAGCATCTGCCACTGGGTCCTTGCGGTCCAATGAAAGATGGAAATGGAAGTTAGGGAATTCCTTCTCAAGCTCCCAGAAGTCCTCAAAGAAGAATGCCTCACCAAGCGCACGCGCTCCGTAGAAGAAGTGCAGCTCACGGTCGGTGGTATGCAGCGTCTTGGTCATGTGCATAATCTGAGCACGCAAAGGAGCCATACCTGCACCACCACCAATCCAAATCATCTCCTTGCCAGAAGTGAAGTTAGGATGGAAGTCACCGTAAGGACCACTCATCATTACCTTGTCGCCTGGCTTCAATGAGAAGATGTAAGAAGAAGCGATACCTGTTGGCACGTTCTGGAATCCTACCTGTGGACGTGGCAAGAATGGAGTGGTTGCGATACGTACTGTCAAGGTGATGATGTCACCCTCATCAGGATAGTTCGCCATAGAGTAAGCACGTACGGTTGGCTCTGGGTTGTGAGCCTTCAGAGAGAAGATGTTGAACTTCTTCCATGCGCCAATGTACTCCTCGCCAATGAGATCCTTGTCGAAATCCTTGTCATAGTCGATGCAATCGTATGCAGGAATCTTGATCTGAGCGTAAGAACCTGGCACGAAGTCCATGTGCTCGCCTGGAGGCAAAGCCACCTTGAACTCCTTGATGAAGCTGGAGACGTTCTTGTTGGAGATGACCTCGCACTCCCACTCTTTCACGCCCATCACGCTCTCAGGTACCTTGATCTTCAAGTCACCCTTCACCTTGCACTGGCATCCCAAGCGCCAATGGTCCTTAATCTGCTTACGAGTGAAGTGAGGCTTCTCTGAGTCGAGAATCTCGCCACCGCCCTCAAGTACCTGAACCTTGCACTGACCGCAACTAGCCTTACCACCGCAGGCAGAAGGCAAGAAGATGCCATTCTCATTCAATGTAGTCATCAAACTGCTGCCCTGAGGCACGTTGATGGTCTTGTCGCCATTGATTACGATATTTACATTTCCGCTAGGGCTCAGATACTTCTTAGCCACGAGCAGGATGATAACCAGCAGGAGAATCACTACGAGGAAAACTCCGATACTAGCCAATATAAATGATGTATTTACCATATCTATAGTCCTCCTATTTTAGATTTTCAAGCCTGAGAAACAAAGCATAGCCATTGCCATCAGTCCTACAGTGATAAATGTGATGCCGAGACCCTGCAAAGGCTTTGGCACGTCGCAATACTGCATCTTCTCACGGATAGCACCCATCAAGACGATGGCGAGCGTCCAACCGAGACCAGATCCTACTGCATACACGATGCTATCCCATACTGATGTGATAGCCTGAGAATTGGTATGCTCCATCAAGATGCGCTGCTGCATGAAGAGTGACGCACCCATGATGGCACAGTTTACGGCTATCAATGGCAAGAAGATACCCAAGGCTGCATAGAGCGATGGCGAATACTTCTCTACTACCATCTCGACCAACTGCACGATACCAGCGATGACAGCGATGAAGAGGATAAAGCTCAAATAGCTGAGGTCAACACCCTCCATCAAACAATCAGGACCCAACACCTTGGTCTGCAAGAGATAATCCACAGGCACAGTGATGAGCAGCACGAAGGTAACTGCCAAACCCAAGCCCAAAGAAGTCTTCACGTTCTTGGAAACTGCCAAGTAAGAGCACATACCCAAGAAGTAGGCGAAGATCATGTTATCGACGAAAATCGAACGGAAAAACAAACTTATTGCGTGCTCCATCTTACTTCTCCTCCTTATAAATATAGGCACGATGTACCCAGATTACACATCCCAGCAGAATCAATGCCATAGCTGGCATCGTCATCATACCGTTGTTAACATATCCGAAGTCGTAAGCTCCCTCAGGGATAATCGGGAAGCCGAGCAAAGAGCCACGACCCAAGAACTCACGTACTGCACCTACGATGACCAAGATAAGAGCATAGCCGAGACCATTGCCCACACCATCGAGGAATGAAGGCCAAGGCTTGTTCATCATGGCAAATGCCTCCAAGCGACCCATCAAGATACAGTTGGTGATAATCAAACCGACATATACAGAGAGCTGTACGCTCACATCATAAGCAAACGCCTTCAACACCTGGCTCACGATGGTAACCAAGGCTGCAACCACTACCAACTGTACAATGATACGGATGCGTTGAGGAATGGTGTTGCGGATGATGGAAATAATCACGTTAGAGAATGCCGTGATGATAGTAACGGCAAGTCCCATCACAATGGCTGGCTTCAACTGTGAAGTGACAGCCAAGGCACTACAGATACCAAGCACCTGCACCAGGATAGGGTTATCCAAGTTGAGTGGCTTAGAGAATGCCTCTTTATTTTGTTTACTAAATAATGCCATAATATTACTTTACTATTTAATGAATTTAGCAAGTCCTTCCTTGAGCATCTGATCGACACCATTGGATGTCAATGTAGCGCCGGTAACGGCATCCACATTGTTAGGGTCGCCAGCAGGAGCGTCTTTCTTGACACCGAGCTGTATGCCCTCTACGCCATCCTTGTGAATCTTCTTGCCCTGGAACTTCTGCTGCCACTTCAAGTTGTCCTTGATTTCTGCACCCAGTCCGGCAGTCTCGCCCTCATGGTTGAAATATACGCCATAGACGGTATTGTTATCGGCATCCACGGCGATAAAACCAGAGATACCGCCCCAAAGACCCATACCCTTCACAGAGTAAACAGTCTTCTTCTGACCATCAATCTCGCACTCGTAATACTTCATGCCGTCCTTTTCCTTCTCAGCCTTTACCACCTCTTTATATTTGGCAGCCGCTGTCTCGTTGTCGAGGTCACGGAGATTGAGCGAGTTCAAGATCTGCTTCTGAGTATCAAGTGCCACGTTGGCCTCCTGAGTTGCCTTCAAAGAAGAAGACACGAAAGCGAGCAGGAATGCCACGATTACCACGATGATAACCGAATAGATAATAGTATAGCTATTTGAATTTGTCTTCATATCTACATTCCTCCTTATTTATTAATAGCACGTTTTGCACGGCGAGAGATGTTGCCCTGTACCACACAGTAGTCGATGAGCGGAGCAAACATGTTGCCGAAGAAGATGGCGAGCATCATACCCTCTGGATAACCAGGGTTCATCACACGTACGATAACGGCGATGGCACCGATGAAGAATCCATAGAAGTACTTACCCTTCTCTGTACGAGCAGATGTCACAGGGTCGGTAGCCATGAAGACTGCACCGAAACAGAAACCACCGAGGATGATATGCTCATACCAAGCGATAGGAGTCATGCCCAAAGCCTGGAAGATGAGAGCCATCACGATACCACCTACGAACACACTACCCATGGTCTTCCAAGATGCGATACCTGTCCAAAGGAGGATAACGGCACCAATGGCGATGGCGATGACAGAAGTCTCACCAATAGAACCAGGGATGAAACCGCAAATCATATCACAGATGCTTGCATCAGGGATGCCACCTTGTGCCAACTGACCAAGAGGAGTGGCAGCGGTGAATCCATCAGGCAAGGTATTGCCCAAGCCGAAGATGCTGTCCTTGGCAATCCAAACCTTGTCGCCACTCATAGCCAAAGGATATGAGAAGAAGAGGAACATACGGGCACCTACAGCCACATTGAAGATGTTCATACCTGTACCACCGAAGATTTCCTTGCAGAAGATGACAGCGAAGGCGCAAGCCAAAGCGAGCATCCACAATGGTGTAGAGATAGGGATAATCAATGGGATGATGATACCTGAAACCAAGTAACCCTCCTGGATTTCCTCATGTTTCCACTGTGCCCAGGCAAACTCGATGCCGAGACCCACGATGTAGCTGACCAACAACTTAGGAAGGACAGCCAAGAAACCAAAACCGAAAATCTCGATGAAGCTAGCAGCATCCAATGTGCCGGCAGCCTTGAAATTCTGGTATCCCACATTATACATACCGAAGAGCAATGCAGGTATCAAGGCGATAACCACAAAGCTCATGATGCGCTTCGAGTCGATGGCATCATGGATGTTGGCTCCGCTCTTCGCTGTCGTGTTTGGCACATACAGGAAGCTCTCGAATCCATCAAAGACGCTCTCGAAGGCATGAAGCTTACCTCCCTCCTGGAAGTTAGGCTTTATCTTATTGAGATAATTTCTTAATGCACTCATTTTTTTATTTTATTTATGCGTTTTCCTTACGTAAGACATCCAATCCCTCACGTACAATCTTCTGCAATTCAAGCTTGGAACTATCCACGAACTCAGCGACCGCAAAATCCTCAGGACTAACCTCATAGATACCCAACTGCTCTTGCTTGTCGATGTCGCCAGCAATGATGGCCTTGATGAGATACTCACCATAGATGTCCATAGGGAGCACCTTGTCATACTCACCGCTCATGATCATGTGGCGCTCACCACCCTTCACACGTGCATCGAGATCATACTCCTTCTTCTTGCCCAAGAGCCAAGAGAAATAACTGCGAGAGGTAGAGAACTGATTGGTACGTGGAAGAATCCAACCCAACATCTCATCATTGTCGTCACCTTCTGGGATTGCTGTAATCTCTGAGGTATGACCGCCAACGTATGAGTCAAGGTTGGTCTGCTTACCTGTCAATGGATTGCCATTGATGAGGCGCACATGCTCGGTAGCCTTCAACTGCTCTGCTACGAATGCCTTCAATGGAGTACCCACCAAGACCTCGGCATACCCAGGAGTCTTCATCTCACTACCAGCTACAGCCACTTTCTTGCGAAGATCCACCTTACCTGTCAAGAACAAGCGACCGAAGAAAATCACAGCGGCAGGGTCAACAGTCCAAACCACCTCACCCTTGTTGACTGGGTCGATGTTGTTCACCTGAACACCCACATTACCTGCAGGACAAGGACCATCGAAGACATTGACTTCTACGCCCTTCACCTCTGTCAAGGCATTGCTCTGCTGGTCAGCACCCACGCCTAAGTAAGTCTTAGCCATCTTGCTGAGAGCGGTCAAGCCCACCTTGAATGCCTCTTCGTTGCCTTGAAGTTCGACCTCGAAATCAGAAGCCAATGGCATGTCTCGAAGTGCAGAAACAAAAATTGCCTTAGGCATCGTGTCAGGAGTCGTTGACACAGCGTAAGGCAACTGGTTGATGTACCCGAAAAGTCCGGCCTCAAGCAAAGCCTGCTTGATAGCATTGCCATCCATAGCATCCACATTCTTTTTACCGAAATCTGTTGATTTCTGTTCTGCGTCAGCTTTCACCTTCACGCAGAGCACCTTGCGGCGTTCACCTCTCACGATGGAGGTCACTTCACCGCTCACTGGTGAGGCAAACTTCACCTCAGGGCAAGCCTTGTTGACAAACAAAGCATCGCCGGCATTGACATGGTCACCCTCACGCACGACCACCTTAGGAGTCACTCCCACGAAAGCCTCAGGAACGAGTGCGAACTCGTCAACCTTAGCTACGTCGAGCGCAACATAGGCAGCAGCCTTGCCCTTCAGATTAATGTCTAAGCCTTTACGTAACTTAATTACATTTGCCATAACTACATTAAATATATTATATTTTAAAACTGATTTTTCTATACACGCTTAGAGGACGGATTTGCCGTCTTCGGTATCAGATTTCTGCTAAATTCTTCAAATAATGCTGCAAAAATAGCAAAAAAAAGCAAGATGAGAAAGAAAAAAAGGCGAATAATTCGGTCATGTAACGAATTTTCATTAATTTTGTGGCAAAATTGAAGCAAACAAAGTTGGGGCGAAAGACTTTTGCAAAACATACTTTGCAAAAATACACCATATTCGCCACGTATCAAGACATTCATAGAAACTCTAAAAAAGAAGCACTCTGAAACAGTTAAAACATATATTAAATGGTATTATATGGACGATTGTAACCGTCTATATAGGGATTGTCATATTGGTTCACTTGTCACCAATACAGCATTTCTTAGGTAATCAAGTCTCGTCTGCGCTCGCCCAAAAGTTTGGCACGAAATTCAGCGTGGGAAGAGTGGATGTGGGATTCTTCAACCGCATCATCATTGATGATGTCATGATGTACGACCAAAAGGGCGACAGCATGCTTTACGCCTCCCGCATCTCTGCCAAAATCGACTTGATTCCATTGGCAAGCAACAAGATATCTGTTGGGTCCGCCCAGCTCTTCGGTCTCAAGCTCAACCTTTATCAGCAAACAGCCACCAGCAAGCACAACTTCCAATTCGTCTTGGACTCTTTGGCTTCAAAAGACACCACCAAGCACACCCCACTCGACTTGCATATCGGTAGCCTTATCATCCGTCATGGTTCCGTCAACTATGACAAGAGATACGTGGCTGAAAAGCAGGGCATCTTCTCACCCGCTCACATCGGTATCAGAGAGCTATCCACGCACATCATCTTATCTCATTTAACCGACGACAATATCGACTTGAATATCAAGAAATTAGCATTTACAGATAAATCGGGACTTCAACTCAAGTCGCTCAGTTTCAAGTTGATTGCCGACAAGCAAGAAGCGACTCTCAAGAACTTTGATTTGCAACTGCCACATTCCGACATTTCGCTAGGAGACATTCACGCTACCTATCGTGTGGAGAAAGGGAAGCTCGTACAACCTAGTTTGCAATACACAGGAAGCATCGAGCAATCGAAGGTGACCTTGGCAGACATCGCCTGCTTCCTCCCTATCTTCAAGCATTTCGATGATGCCGTGTATTTCTGCACCACGTTTTCCGGTACATCCACCTCTCTCAGATGCTCATCCATAAATTTCAAGACGGGAAGTGGCAGCATCAACTTGCAGGCAAAGGGAAGAGTGAGCGACTGGAACAGCAAACTGGCATGGAATGTCGATATCAGCAATCTCAACCTGACGGAAGAGAGCGTAAGCTTCCTATCCAACAACCTCGGCAAAAAGATTCAAATACCAAAAGAAGTACTCCGACTGGGAGACATCCATTACGAAGGCAACCTGCATGGAAGAGGTAAAGACTTGGCATCGAAAGGAACACTCGAAACGGGTGCGGGAAAGGCTTATATCCAAGCTTCCAAAATGGGCGACCACCTACAGGCGAAGTTGCTGACGCCAGGCATCGCCCTCAATCGCATCTTAGACAACCCTAGCTTTGGCGAGGTTGCTGCCAACATCGAGGCTAGCGGCGACAAGCAGCACATCGTAGCCAAAGGAAACATCAGCCGATTCGACTATAACAAATATAGTTTCAGAAACATCAAGATAGATGGCTCCTACACGCCAGCAGGCATCAAAGGACTCGCATCCATCAACGACCCTAACATGAGAGTCAACGTGGATGGCGACTATGCTTTTGCATCCAAGAAATACGATGTCAATGCCCACATCAAGCACTTACAACCCTCCATACTGGGCGTAAAGATGAGCGACCGCACCTATTGTCTGGACGACATCAACATCAATACCAACAACAAGGGCAGAGACAGCTATCTTGACATCGACGCACCTTTCGTCAACCTCCATACTAGAGGGCAATACGACCTCGGTACGCTATACTCTAGCATCCAGAACATCGTGGCAGACAAGTTGCCTACTCTCCCAGGCATCAAGAAGACGAAGAAAAGAGGTGACAATGACTTCACCCTACAGGGCAATGTATATTCCACAGAGATTCTCCAAAGAATTTTTGGCATCCAGCTGGACATCAGTTCGCCTATCCATATCAACGGCAATCTATCGGAGCAAAACGAGGAATTGAATCTCTTCGTCAACGCTCCCCTCTTCAGCTATAATGGCAAGCCATTCCATAATGGCAATATCGAAGTGACCACACAAGGCAAGGAACTTTGCATGGACGCCCATGTCTGCCAGGGATTATCCTTCGAAATGGCACCAGAATATGCACTTAGGGCAAAAGCTTGCGACAATGTATTGAACACCAAGGTCAACTACGACAACCACTCCAAGAAGTTACCAGTCAAAGGCTTCTTGGATGCAGAGACCCAATTTGGGAAGAATGAGCATGGAATGACGAGCATCAACATGAACGTCAAGCCATCCCACATCATGTTGGGTGATACTCGTTGGGATGTCATTTCGTCCAACATCAATTACGTCAAGAACCATCTCTCAGTAGATAACTTCACGGTCAAGCACGACAACCAACATATCATCGTCAACGGCAAGGCTTCTCCAAGCCCTGAAGACTCTATCGTGGCAGATTTGAAGGACGTGGATGTGGCATACATCCTCAACCTCGTCAATTTCCACTCGGTGGATTTTGCAGGAAAAGCCACAGGAAAAGCCATAGTGAAGTCGCTCTTCAACCAGCCTGATGCCTATGCGAAGTTGGACATCAACGACTTCCTGTTTGAAAATGGTCCGTTAGGCGTACTCCACGCATTCGTTAATTATAATAAGGTGGACGAGCAGATAGACATCAAGGCGGTGGCCGATGAGGACAAGGGCAACCAGACTATCATCGATGGTTATGTTTCACCCAAGCGCAACTACATCGACCTCGGCATCACTGCCGTCGGCACAAACATGAAGTTTATGGAGAGTTTCTGTGGCAGTTTCATGGACAACATCGAGGCTAGAGCCAGCGGAAAGGTCAATGTCGTAGGAGATTTGAGCAACATCAACCTAGTGGGAGACATTGAGGCTACAGGTAAGATGCACATGACACAGCTCAACACGGAGTATCACTTCGAGAAACTCAAGGCTCACGCTATCCCAGACGACATTCTCTTGAGGAACGATACCATTTACGACCGCAATGGACATATTGCCATCGTCGATGGAGGCATCCACCATAAGCATCTCACCAAGTTGAGCTATGACTTGGACTTGAAAGCCCACAACTTCCTTGGTTTCGACACCCATGAGTTTGGCGACAACACCTTCTATGGTACCGTCTATGCCACAGGCAATGTGGGCATACATGGCAAGAGCGGTGAGACCATCATTGACATCGACGCTAGTCCTGATCCAGGCTCCATCTTCGTCTATAACGTGGCTAGCCCGGATGCCATCAGCGACAAGAGTTTCATCCACTGGAATGATGCGACACCGGAATGGGAGAAACCTTTCTCCTTTGAACAACAAGCCAAGAAGAACGAGGACAACAACAGCATCTCATCAGACATTCGCATCAACTTCCTCGTCAATACCAATCCAAACTTAACCTTGAAGTTGATGATGGATGAACAAACAGGCGACTATATCACCCTAAATGGAAATGGTGTGATCAGAGCCAACTACTTCAACAAGGGTTCGCTCGATATGTTCGGCAACTACATCGTAGATCACGGCGTATATAAGTTGACCATCCAGAACATCATCAAGAAGGACTTCGAGTTTATGCCAGGCGGTACCATCTCGTTTGGTGGCAACCCTTACAGCGCCCCACTCAACCTGCAAGCCAAATATATCGTGAATGGCGTGCCTTTGAGTGACTTGAACATCGGTCGTTCTTTCTCCAGCAACAATATCCGAGTGGATTGCTTGATGAACATCCAGGGCACACCTAGTGCGCCAAGCGTAGATTTCAGCATGGACTTGCCTACCGTCAATAGTGATGCCAAGCAGATGATCTATTCTCTCATCAACTCGCAGGAGGAGATGAATCAGCAAGTGCTTTATCTCTTGGGAATAGGTCGCTTCTACGCACAAAGCAAGAACAATCAAGCAAGCGAGGATGCTGCCCAGCAGAGTCAGACTTCGCTAGCCATGCAGAGTTTGCTCAGCGGAACGATCTCTCAGCAAATCAACACCGTGCTTTCCAGTTTGGTAAACAGTAACAAGTGGAATTTCGGAGCCAACATTTCTACTGGCGACGAGGGATTCAATAATGCAGAATACGAAGGCATTCTGAGTGGAAGATTGTTGAACAACCGTCTGATATTCAATGGTCAGTTCGGTTATCGTGACAACGCCAACGCCACCCAGAGTTTCATCGGTGACTTCGACTTGCGATACCTCATCTTCCCGAATGGCAACCTCTCGTTTAGAGTATATAATCAGACAAACGACAGATACTTCACGAGAAACAGCTTGAATACGCAAGGTATCGGTTTGATTATGAAGCGAGACTTCAGTAACTTGAGGGACTTATTTGGCATTCACAAGAAAAAGAAAGCGAAGAAAAAGAAGAAAGTGCCATCAACACGAAAGGAATAAGAAGTGAGGTGTGAAGAGAAACACCTCACTCACACCTCACCATACCACACTTATTATGTCATAAAACAAAATAAGATTCTTATAAAGGAAAAACACTATCTTACCAAAGCTCCCTTAATCCCCGAACGACACATCGTAATCCGACTTGACAAGCGACACATTGTCGAATGCGAAATTCAAAGAAGAACCAGCAGAAAAGAGAGGACCCGTATAAGTTGTCACATGCCCTTGCTGCACCTTGACGTCATCGAAGTGTAGGCTTCTAACGGGCGTGTTATCAGCACTATACAGTTTGATATCCATCGTCAAAGAAACGGTTTCCTCTGGAATGAAAGTAGAGAAGTTGATCTTGACTGTACTAAGTGTCCCAGTATGATCCAACGATATATTTTTAGTATAAGTATTTTCCTGTTCATCAGCAATACCAAAACCTGTAGTTGGATTGAACGACTTCGAGAACTTACCCTTGTAGGTTACCACCATCTTATCGACATTCCGCTCCTCTTTATCGGTAGATAAGATCACCAATCTCGTAAAACAGCGATGCAAAACGGCGTTGACCGTATTCGCACCACTCTTCACATCTATCTCCTGGCATACCGATGCCATATCCGAGATATGCTCATCTGAGAAAGAAGCAAGTGTAGGCGAAGTGATCGTCACCTCTAGGGATTTCTTGGAAGCAATCGCCACCAAGGTGTACTTTCCTATCGGAAGACGTGTGGAAAGTTTGCCGAAGTCGGCATCAGTGCTGGATTGCTTGACATGAATCTCATTCGGATTCTGGGTCTTGTCCTGAGGGATAATCGCAATGTCGAGTTGGTCGAAGTAATCCTTCAACGTCTTAGGAGCATCATCATCCGCTCTAGTCTTGTCAAAGCTCTCGACACTCGCATCAAAGAATGAGAGGCTCAGCTCTGAAGTTTCCACCTGTGACGACTGAGAAGTCTCGTCACTTGAACATGCACACATACTTGTGAACATCACGGCTACTAAAAGCCCTTTGAAAATTTTGTTCATAATAAAATTGAATTTAAAGATTTATATGCCGTTAGAACTACAAATAGGAAAAAACCTAACGTAGTTTTCGCTTATATGGCTGCAAAGATATGAATAAAAAATGAAAACGTCAAACTTTTTAAGAAAAAATTTCATTATTTCGAAAAAAAGAGGAAAAAAATTTCGTAGTTCGAGTTATTTTCGCTATCTTTGCAAACGTTATCCTGAATACAATCTTTTTACCTTAAAAAAACTAATACCTATTGAATGTAGAGCGGTTGCCTGTGAAGGTATCCGCTCTTTGCTTTTTATACCCCTCTAGTTTGGGGTTCATAATCCAAACAAAAAAAGCTCAACTAAAACAGTTGAACTTTCAATCCTAGAGACAAGCCAAAGACATCCCAAAACTCAGCTTTTCCATTTCTGATGAAACTCATCGTATAGATGTCATTGGTAGATAACTCATAGAAGAATGTAAACGACTTGATGAACTTTCGCTTGTTTACCGAGATTTCCTTGGAAAACTGCTCTCCTATGAATATATTCGGACGAATACGAGTCGAGAAAGGATAGTATCCATTTTCATACTTACTAGGTTGGCGTGTCCAGAAATCACTGCCAAACACGGTATTCAAATACAGTCCACATTCCAATGGTTCAAACGACCATCCTTTCTTGAACATCACACGCCAAGGAATGAAATTCTCCTTTAAGGTCATCGTCATCTTCACCGAATTGGAATCATACTTCGGAATGATACCAAACAGCAGCTGCGTCTCCCATTGACGATGCTTGCCATAGTCCCATCCAATACCAAAAGAGAAGAGACCCATATTTCCACAGGTTTGCAATACCAACTGCGTCGGTATCAAAGCACCCCAACTCTTGCGATAACGATGCACTCGATTGTCATACTTAGAACGATTCATCGTTACTACACTAGAATCAACGGAGAGGGAATCTCCAGAAGCCAAACACCACAGACTACATGGCAAGAAGCTCAAGAGCACAAGCCCTCTCTTAAAAGTCAATAATTTCATATCTATAATCTGTTGGTGTGATGGTGAATATATAATATTGTCTCTTGGCGACATTGCCTACCTCGTAGTACATGATGCCATTGTCGAACATGTCGTTTTGCTCCGTATGATGTCCATGCCCATACAAACAGAACATCAGGTTCGGGAATTTCTGCGTATAGTAGTTGAACACATTTGCCACATTATTATTAAATTGCTCGCAATACGGGGCGGCATGCATACAAATCACGGTTCTATCGAAATCCGAAGCATTCTCCGTCACCTGACTCTCCATATAATCGAAGTTTGGAACAGGTTTGGAATAATCAAATTCCATCGCATTAGTATTGAGGCAAACGAACTTGATTCTCGCAGCTATGAAAGAGAAATCTGGACTACCAAACATTTCCAAGTAAGCCTGTTCGCCGGTTCCCAAACAGTCGTGGTTGCCGAGCAAAGCAACAAATGGCACTTTCAACTTGAAGAGTTTCTCCCTTGCCCATTCAAATTCACGAGTTCCACCAAAGTCAGTCATATCGCCGCCATGAATCACGAAGTCGATACTATCACGCTTGTTGATGTCCGCGACTTCATCAGAGAAATCGGACAAATACTGATGAGTATCGCTGATGAAGGCAAATCGGATGGTATCTTTCGACTTCATCAACTCTTCTATCTTGACTATCTGCTTGGCATTGATTTGTGTCTCACCCTTCACACGGACATCGTAGGGATGGACATCAAACACAGAGTCGCAACTTGACAGACAAGCCAAGGAGAGAGACAAGCCGACAAGGCCCCTTAAAAATCTCATTTTTACCATTTCAGCATTAATTACAATGAAACAAAAAAGCGTCGAATGCCTGGCTTAGAATCCAAACACCCACTCTTGATTACTGCTGCAAAAGTAACTATAAAACTTGAAACCACCAAGAAGTTTTTGCATTTTTTAGAAATAGAAATTACAATTGGAACAGAAATTCTACAGAAAGTACCATTAAAAATGGTTTATTTTCGCTTACGAAGACGATCATAGAAATCCTTCAACTCCCCCAAAGGCATGCCCAATCCTCTCAATTTCTCCAAGTCTGCCAAGGCATCAGTCTTTCTACCCAGCGTAATCAGAATATCCACATGATTGAGCAGATAATCACGGTTATGGGAGTCCAATTCAATGGCTTTCTGATAGTCGTATTCCGCCAACTCCAACATACCTCTCTCCTTCTCCATTCCTCCACGAGCCGCATACGCCATGGCACTATCTGGAAATTGCTCTATCAGATTGTTGATGCCATCATACGCCTCGGTATAATGCTTGTCCTTCTCATTGAGGAGAGCCAAACCGAGTTGCGCCTGAAAGTTGCCGGGCACCAGCACCAAGAGATTCTGATAATCGAGACGGGCAAAGTTGTACCTCTTCAGCTTCTCATTGACGAAAGCACGATAGAAAAGCCCGGCAATATTGGTATTGTTGAGAAACAACACCTTGTCGAGGTCATCCTTGGCATAGTCCCACTGCTCCAACTGAATGTTCCAAGCCGCCTTCTTCAGACGCAAGTCGATGCTGTCGGGAGCATATGCCAAGACTTCTGTAGCACGAGCCAAGGAATCTCGCAATGCTTGATTGTCTTGAGCTTGTATAGGCAATGCCAAGAGCAAAGCCAAGGATATATTCATCAGGATTTTCTTTTTCATATAGGAAATGTTTAAACGTAATAAAAACAAAAAAGCAACCTCAAAATGAGATTGCTTTCTGCGGTGCGTACGAGACTCGAACTCGTGACCTCCTGCGTGACAGGCAGGCATTCTAACCAACTGAACTAACGCACCAGTTAAGTGCTAATTTAAAATGAATCAAGCGGTGCGTACGAGACTCGAACTCGTGACCTCCTGCGTGACAGGCAGGCATTCTAACCAACTGAACTAACGCACCAAATAGAGTTAATATTTAACTCGCTTGGGGTTCATTTCTCATTTGCGGTTGCAAAGGTACTACAATTATTTGGTTCCACCAAATTTTTCTGCAACTTTTTTACAAAAATATTTGAAAAAAATCTGCGTCATGGTAACTTTCCCCATCGAAAAGCCAGTCTTTCAAGGAGTGAACTCGCTGAAAACCAACATTTTCTAGCATTTTAGCACAAGCTACATTATTTTGAGGTACAATCGCATAAATTTGATGAAGATGCACGATGTTTTTGGCATATTCCTTGATTTTGGCGAGAGTAGCCGACGCATAACCTTGTCTTCGGAACGAACTTTTAATGACCAATCCCAACTCTGCACGTTGGTGAGCAGGCGAAAAATCTATCAAATCTACCATGCCCACGTCTTCTCCTCGCTCATTGACGATGATCATACGCACCTGCTTGTCGGAAAAAATATCACCAGAACTGCTGGCTATGTAGTCGAGCAACAAATTCTTGGAATAGGGAACATTGGTCAGTCCCACATTCCAAATCATCTCGTCATTCTCTATCTCATAGAGGAAATTGAGGTCTTCCGGCTCCAATGCCCGAAGTTTCACCTGAGGTTTCTCTCCCATCTTCTCCATCTTTAATGATTGTTCACTACAAATTACCACAAAATTTCATGCTCCGTCACCAACTTGCCTGTGTCGGGATGGAAGAAAGCGAACCTTCTCATCTCATCCGGTTGGTTGGAGAATGAAGCAAAGATTTGATCATAGTTGAACGTACCCGTATCGAAAACGATATATCTAACCGCATTAGCTGGCACGCCATCTACATCAAACTGTTCAATGCCTCCTTGTTCCAACTTTCCTGCATCGCAGACAAAAAAGCGAGCTGCCAATCCTTTTCTTTGTGCCAAGGAACGGCAAGTCTGAAGCATCTTTTCACTCCCCACAAACACATACAAGGATGAAGCCCACACTGGAGATACAAAACCCAGACTACGTTTTGCCTTACCCAACTGCATCTTGCACAGTGCCACCATAGCCTTGGCATAGATGGCAGCCTTGATAGGCAAACTGAGAAGAACCGACATGCCCGAATAATGTTTTCGGAAGAAGATAAACATCGCCTCGTAGAAGACGTGAACATACCTAAAGCTTGACTTCTGGGTGCTCTCGCCCTTGTAATGCAGAATGTAACTAGGGAAATAATAGTTCTTGTAACCGCCCTTCAAGACACGATACGACAAGTCAATGTCCTCGCCATACATGAAGAAGTCTTCGTCAAGCAGTCCCACTTTCTCCAATGCCTCTTTCCTCAACAAGCAAAAAGCACCGCTCACCACTTCGATGGCAGAAGGAGAATCCCAAGGAAGATAACCCATATAATAATGTCCGAATCGCTTGCTTTTCGGGAAGCGAGCGCATAAGCCCGACATCTTGTAAAAGGCAACCATCGGCGAAGGAAGTCCTCTCCTACTCTCCTTGGCATCCGTTCCCTTGGCGTCCATCATGCGAACACCCAGCGAACCCGCATCGGGATGTTCGTCCATAAAACGGAGTGTATCTCGGATGGTAGATTCACCGACCACGGTATCAGGATTGAGAAGCAAGGCATACTCACCCCGGCTTTCACCGATCGCCAAGTTGTTTGCCCTCGCAAAGCCCAAGTTGTGGGGACTGCCGATGAGCCGCACATTCGGGAAACGTTCTGAAAGATATTCCACCGAACCATCCTTGGAATGATTGTCAACAACGAAAATCTCGAACTCCAGACCTTTCAGCGACCGATATAGCGACGAAAGGCATTGTTCGAGATAATACTTGACATTATAGCTAACGATTACAACAGAGAGTTTCACCTTATTATATATATAGCACACACATTATTATATAGATACCACATAAGAAGAGACGAACTACATCTTACCATTCGTCTCGTTCTCCCCCAACTCATCATAGCATCTTCCCATGGAAGGATAAATGAAGAAAAGGCAGAGGAACAGGATGATTGCCATATAGCCAAAAGCTGGCGACATGGTCTGATAGTACATGAAGGCATCTACCAACATCGGAATACACAGCATGTCAATGCGAGCGATTCCCCACGCCAACAAGGCTTTCTCCTTCAGTTCATCCAATTTGCGACGGATGGGCTTGAAGGCGAAAAGCTTCAAGGCGATAGGTATCACGGCTATGGTGACAAACTCCATCAAGACTTGCATGAAAAACACCAAGTTGGCATCCGACCCTATATCTGTAGGAGTCAAAAATTCCAACTCATAGAGGAAGACCATCAAGAAGCCGACAATCAAATAGCCCCAGAAGATGATCATCAAAGTTTTTTGAGTCTGTTTCAAATTCATAACAGATAGAAGATAAGAACACCCGAAGGTTACTGTCCGAAGGGTGTTCGGTTAAGGATAGAGCGCCCCAAGGTCACCTCATCCGTATATTCCAGTTCGTCTCCCACGGAAATACCGCGAGCGATGACAGAAAGTTTCACAGGATAATCAGCGAGTTTCCTGGAGATATAGAAGTTGGTGGTATCGCCTTCCATCGTACTACTCAGGGCAAAGATGATTTCGTTCACCTTGCCCTCAGCCACCCTAGCGACCAGCGAGTCAATCTCCAAGTCGGCAGGTCCGATGCCATCCATAGGCGAAATCAACCCACCCAACACATGATAGAGTCCATGATACTGCTGGGTGTTCTCCACTGCCATCACGTCCTGGATGTTCTCCACCACGCAGATGGTAGAAGCATCTCTGCGAGCATCGCTACAGATGCTACATACGTCTGTATCGCTGATGTTATGACACACCTTGCAATACTTCACCTCCTTTTTCAAGCGAGAGATAGCATCGACAAACTGATCCACCGACTCGTCACTCTGTCGCAGTGTATGGAGAATCAGGCGCAAGGCTGTCTTACGCCCGATTCCCGGAAGCTTGGCAAACTCACCGACAGCCTTCTCCAACAAAACTGAAGGATATTGCTGTTCCATTAGAGATAGATTCCTATTCCCACACGCAAACCTACCGTAGAGTAGTCTGAGTGATTCTTGAAACTCTGATCGTAATAGACAGCAGGCTCGATGGTAACGGTACGGCTCACGAAGAACGCATAACCTACCTCAAGACCGGGCATCACATCATTATAACTACCTGTATGAGCCAACTTGGCTCCCAATCCGAGATAGAGACCATTCTGAATGATATAATATCTGCCCTGTACGCCCACGCTGACATAGTCTTTCACACCTTCCTTGCCCGTATGCTGGTAAGAGAGGTTACCCACTGCCATCAAGTTGTCGGCAAAGAGATAACCAGCCTGACCCTGCAAGCCGAGATTCAACTCAGAAGAGCCACTGTAACTCAAATTAAGTCCTGTGAGCGAAGCGCCGCAATAAACTTTTCCTTTTTCAAACTGTGCATGGGCAGCCACGCTAGCCAAGAGCGCCACTGCCACGAGAGCTAATTTTTTCATACGCATAATGCAATGTGTATTAGTTAATATTAATTGATTTCTGATACTTACGATACCAAGCGAAGAACCATACCAAGGCTACCACCAAGAAGACGACGCTGAAGGTATAGGAAATGCCCTCGCTCAAAGCCATTGCCTCTGGCGAAACCAGCAAGAAGGTGGAACATACCACCGTCATAAACAAGGCTGGCACCAAGGTGATGATATAAGGTTTCTTCTGCTGCACCATATAGACGGTCAAGGTCCAGAGCGTGAAGACAGCGAGCGTCTGGTTTGCCCATCCGAAATACTGCCAGATGACATTGAAGCCATCAGGATTCTCCATCTGCCAGAACAAGATGCCCATGGTCAAAGCAAACAAAGGAACGCAAACATAGAGACGCTTGCGCATACTGCGCTGTTCCAAGCCTATGAACTCGGCGATAATGAGGCGGGCACTACGCAATGCCGTATCACCACTGGTAATAGGAGCAGCCACGACACCCAAGAGTGCCAAGATACCTCCGGCAACGCCCAACCAACTAGAGCATACAATCTTCACTACCGTAGGAGCACTGAAGTATTGTACCAACGACTTACCACCGTCAGCCTGATTGATGAACTCCTGGATACCCTCGGCACTCAAGCACTCACGCCATCCGCCATAATAGAAGAAGTACATGGAAACAGTAGCCCAAATCAAGGCAACGATACCCTCCGTGATCATCGCACCATAGAAGATAGGACGACCCATCTTCTCGTTCTTCATGCAACGAGCCATCAAAGGACTCTGGGTAGCATGGAAACCACTGATGGCACCACAGGCGATGGTGATAAACAAGCATGGGAAGAGAGGATTCTTCTGCATGAATGGCTCAGCACCCAACCAAGAAGTTTTCTCATTGAGATTGCAGCTAGGGAGATCGCTCCAAAGCTCAGGCAAAGAAGGCCACTTGACAAACAAACCTATCATCAAGGCACCAGCCATAAAGAGCAACGAGAAAGCAAAGAGTGGATATATCTTACCGATAATCTTGTCGATAGGCAACAAGGTGGCGATGATATAATAAATGAAGATGACGACAATCCAAAGCGACTGACTTCCCCAAATATCCTTCAAGATGACAGCAGGACTATACACGAACACGGCTCCCACCATCATCAAGAGCAACACGGAGAATACGAGCATCACCTTCTTGGTTCTGCCGCCCAAGTATTTGCCCACCAATTCAGGAAGACCAGCGCCACCATTGCGCAAGCTGAGCATACCGCTCATATAGTCGTGCATCGCACCAGCAAAGATACATCCGAAAATAATCCAGAGATAAGCCACCGGACCATACCAAGCGCCCATGATAGCACCGAAAATAGGACCCGTACCAGCGATATTGAGGAATTGAATCATAAAGATCTTCCAACTAGGAAGCACCATGAAATCTACGCCGTCCGCCTTGGTGATGGCAGGCGTAGGACGGTCGTCAGGACCGAATGTGCGTGCTATAAACTTTCCGTAAACCATGTAGCCTAGCACCAAAGCCACAAGGCTCAAGATAAAACTAATCATTTTTACTATTTCTTTATATTGTCTTTTTGTCGCTGTAATACGATTCACTTATAATTTAGCGCAAAGGTACGACTTATATTTCAAATAACAAAGTTTTGAGGGCACATTTTTATCAAAAAGAAAGAATTAGGGACTCACCAGTAGCAAAATTTGACGGATGGAACACTGAATGAGCGAAGACGGACAGAAAGGAATGCGAATTGGGAGAAAAGGGAAAGCAGAAAGAAGAAGAAAGGTATATAAACACAAAAAAGGAAGTCCATCAATGAACTTCCTCTTTTTGTACACCCTTAGGGATTCGAACCCTAGACCCACTG
>ULUS01020679.1_pt1 | contig 49113 bp, 33 predicted proteins | sample 1958761 | NCBI WGS metagenome assembly ULUS01 (sample SAMEA4835767, study PRJEB28245) | human gut metagenome | biome: gut microbiome; material: fecal sample | place: Denmark | collected 2008
CCTGTCCCTGAATCAGGGATATCATGGAATAGCCACCTCCGAAACCGAAGATGCCTATCTGTATGAATACGATGAAAAGTTGAAGAAATATCATAGTTTATTCTCTTTTTAATTGCAAATGTACTGATTTTCTTTATTATCGCCAAATTATTTTTAAAAACTTTACTCTCTTTTTTGTAAATAAGTGCATTTCCTTGCTGTTATTGGAGAAAAATTGCAAATTTGCACGTGAAAAGCTGAAAAAAAGTTGCAAGAATGTTTTTAAAAGAAAGATAATCAGTGAGTTAGTTGAAATTTAATCAACTTGCTTTTTGTATTGAATAATTTATTAGTCGTGGAAATGTGCTAAAAAATACGAGATTTCCACGACTAATACTTCTTAAAAAGGCTTCTTTGCGGTGGTGATAGCCTTGCGAAGCCTTTTAAGTTCCTTTTCATCCTTGCACTCTTGAATCAGCTTCAAGAAGTCTTGGTTTGAAATGCTTTTGTCATTAAATGCTTCGAGCAGTTCGATGTGTTCTTCCTCCTTGTCAAACTCTATTTCTTGGTGAGAATGGCGATACTCTTTTCTCAACATAATATAGGTGGTAAGAAATTCAGGACAGAGCGAGAACAGTTCTTTGCAGAAAGGAGCTACAGGATTGCCAATATGCTCATTGACCCTTGCTTCAAAGAGAAGTAGCTTCTTGTCAATGGCTTTTTTCTCCTCACCTTCCTGAGAAATGCTAACAATTTGGAATGTTACATCGTATGCCTCATCATACCTTTTGAGTTCATAAAGAGCACGCCCTTTAATGAACATCGCTTCAAGACAGGTTCTTCGTCCCAGTACCATGTTTGTGTAACCGATGGCTTCCTCATATCGTTTGCCATACAAGCAGAGAACTGCATTGAGAAAGTTTGCAGTCATACTACAGTCCTTAAGTAATTGAGCATCCTTTGTCTTTCCTAATAAACATGTATCATCCAGCATGATATCAAACATTCTTTTGGCTGTCAAGGCTGCATTCCGATAGTCATTCTTGCGGATCTTATCTTGCATCAAATGCAGGCAAGTTTTGGTAGCCATGTCGTAGTCTTTTGTGCATAGATATTGGTAGATTCGCTTTTCCGCACCTAATACGTCATCAATCATCTCTGTATCATTGTAAGAGTTGGCAAATACTCTTACCTCTTGATTTTGGGTGACGTGATAAGGGTGGATAGGATTACTAAGTGTCAATCCTTCCAAAGAACGTAAACGACTGATGGCAACGTAAGCTTGTCCAGGCAAGAAGGTGCCATGAGATAAGTCAAAGTGCATTCTTTCAAAAGTCATTCCTTGTGATCTATGGATAGTTATAGCCCAAGCTAATTTCAAGGGAAATTGTGTGAATGTTCCCATAACTTGGGTTTCTAACTTGTGGGTTTGACGATTGTATTTGCTCTTGACATTATCCCATGTCACTTCTTTGACATCAATGGTTTTGCCGCTTTCCAAAGTCACTTGTATTTTATCATCGCTAAGTTCTGAAACTTTACCGATTGTTCCATTCATATAACCACTGCCTATGTTGTTGCGGCAGAATATGACTTGTGCGCCTACTTTTAGTCTGAGTTTCTCTGGTACAGGTGCTTCATTCTTTTTGAATTCGTTTTGAATCTTTGCCTGATAGCAGAATTCTTCCGATTGGATTGCTCCTAATTTCTTCTCGTTGATATTCTCAGCCATCTTGTTGAATGCGGTTAAGGTTACAGAGAAATCTTGCCCTTCATACTCCTTGCCGACATGCTGATTTAGTAGTTCTAAATCTTCAGGGTTTACTTCACCTGTGCGCATCTTGTTCAGAACGGCAAGAAATTCTTTATCGCTTTGACGATATACTTTTTGAAACTCAATCTTGGGAAGGTTCATTCTTTTCAAGACAAAAGCCTTGTAAAAGAATGGTGTTCCAGCACCATAAAGGTCTTGGAGCATTTCTGCATCGGCGCTATTAGACTTGATAATAGGAGGTAACTGGAACAAGTCACCTACAAAAACGACCTGTTTTCCACCAAAAGGCATGTTGGTCTTGAATACCATGCGAAGACATCGGTCCATTCCATCCACCATATCACACCTTACCATAGATACTTCGTCTACGATGATTGTATCTGTTTCTTCGAGAATGCATTTGTTCTCGTACGAAAGTACAGTGTTGGTATGCGGTCCAATGGCTTGCATAGGAAAGCCAAAGAAGGAATGCATCGTTTGTCCTCCGACTGTGATAGCTGCAATGCCAGTAGGTGCCAATACCAAGAAGTTTTTGTTGATTTCTTCCTGGATGCGTTTGATAAAGGTTGTCTTACCTGTGCCAGCCTTTCCTGTGATGAAAAGGCAATTGTTGGTGTTTGCAACAAGGTCGAATGCTTTTTGCTGTTCTGCATTCTGTAGGTCGAGTGTTGAAATGTTCTTTTCCATATCGTCGTCTTTTGTTTTCTGATGCAAAATTACGACGTTGTTGTGTAGTCTTACTTCACAACAAAATAAAATTAGGGCGATATGATGGAAAATGTCATATCGCCCTATTGTTTTATTTTAGTTGCTTGCTATTGGACAAGACTATAAGTTGAAATGTTTTTTAAATTTAGCAGTATCTTTTATAGTCCAATTCAGAGCATTGATTTCTTCATCATTATGTTTGTCAATGTAGTTCTTGTACCATAGAATTACATCACAAAGCTGAAGAGCATAGCTCTTGAGTAGATAAGAAGTATTGCCGACATCTTTTAAGTATTCTGTAATATGTTTACTGTTGGTGTCTGCACCTTCTTCAGAATGAACATCAGACCCTGCGGTATGTATCATGTGGATGATGTTGTCTTGGATGATTTTTGGAAGCACTGCTTTTTCTACTTCTACAATTACTACAGCATTATTTCCTTTTCCTTCCATAATATTTTGACCGCTGAGAATTCGATTAGATGATGTTAGGTTAATTTTGCACTGGGGTGGTAATAAACCTTTTTGCATCATAGAGCGGAATATATACTCAACAATCTGGCGAACTTTCTTGTACTTATCATTATAGTCCTTGTTGTCTAACTTTGGAAAATGTATTTCTACCAGGAGGTCTTTCAAATAGACTTCGGCATCGACATTAAGGTCGAGTTCTTCTATAGCATCAAATACATCCTCGTACATTTGTTGAATCTGAAGACGAGGAGACTTTCTTACATGTGCTTTGATGCGTTTATACAGCATTTCGTTGTCAACATTTTTGGAATAGTATTCTTTATGAGTACGATTTGTCCAATCAGCATCCCATTTCATACGGTCATCATTGATGGAGTCAGATACCTCTTCTGCATCACCGCCAGTCAAGATATACCATGGAATGACACGCCCTCTTTTTTCACAAATGAGGGCTATGTCATTTAAGGCTCTGCCTAGAAATCTTACAGCATTATCCTCGCTGTCACGATGGTACTTGCATTTTGCATCCAAAATGATAGCAGACCAACGGTCAAAATCATTTTCTAATGCTGCTTTTGCTTCATCCCAACAAGGGAAAGCAACTAATTGTAATCCGAAGTTTTCTGCCTTTAATGGGTATTGCTCTATTACCATAGGGTCGTCTTCAACCCAAAGAACTTGGATTAAGTCTAAATCGTAATCTTTCATATCTAAAGAGTTTTAAGAATATTCGTACGATTGAAAGTAAGTATATACTTGACTCTGAACTCGTCATCTGGAGAAGAAACAAGTTCTATCTTTCCGTCATACTTATGCATGATGCCGTCTATCTCATTGCATCCGATACCATGATGTCCGTTAGAGTTAAGGGAGGTGGATACTCCGTATTCTAATAGGGATGATGTGCTACGGTCGGCTGGTATTGGCAATCCATTGTTCTCAACGCACATTTTCAATGCGATACCATCTGTTTCCCATGAAAACCGTAATTGGTAGTCATTGCGGGATTCGTCTTTAAATCCATGGGATATTGCGTTTGAAACAATATTGTCCAAAATCTGCGTGAGAGCATCTCTTGGGAACATCATTGTATAAATAGCTTCTCCCTTACGTAATATGGTTTCTCCAGATAAATCAGTCAAGTCTTTATCTGCCAAATTATGTCCTTTAGTCCATTTTACAATAGGCTTGAAGTTTACCCAACCATTTTCATGCTTTTGGATATAGCTTTCGACGAACTCCTCTGGATTAATCCATTCAGGCTTGGTAAAAGTGTATTCCACATCTGCAATATGGTCCAACTTTACCAACAAATCCTTAGTTGCCATAGAAAGATATTCGAAGGCATCCTTGACGGTTGTTTGTTTGATGCGTGAAATACGCTCATTGTCTGAAATCGTTCCATTTTGTCTTTCTCTGTAAGCATTCAATGCGTAGAAAGTAGCTTCTATGGCCGAAGCAGACTGTGTCAATGCATGTTTGCGCATACGGACAGCCTTGATATAGCTCTTATGCTCTTGTTCCAACTCTTTACGGGATGACTCAAAAGCATTATAGTTGGCTTCCGACAAGAATGTAGCTCGTTCCAAATCGGTGTGATTTGGAACAATAATCTTGTCCATAATCAATGGGAAGAGTTGTGCATCCACTTCTCCTTCGCAGATGGACATGATTTGGTTTCTAACCTCAGGAGTGAGCAATAAAGCTGCAACATATCGCACATCAATGCCTTCTTTAGGAACAAGACAAGCGAGCTGGCTGTAAGCAACAATGCCTTCAGATGGTAAATCCTTGATGTAGCCAACTACGAACTTATCTTTTCTGCCGAAGAGAAGAACACAAGGCTGCATAATGTTGCTAAGCAATCCTAATTGTTTTTCAAACAAAGGGTCGCCTGCCCGATGTAAATTCTCTTTACAGAGTTCTGTGTTCTCGTATTCTGTTGAGAGATTTTTCGGAGTAACAATAAGGATGTTCTTTTCTTTATCGGAAAGGATCCACTCAATGCATTCTTTCTCGTCGTTAAATTTTGTTTTCTTAAAGACAAGATCTTCTTCTTTCTTTGGTCTTAAGTCTTGGAAAGACACTATTTCTGAAAGAGACATGCCTTCCTTTGGCTTTGCTGTCAAATAATAGCTTGGCCAAAGTATTGTTTGGTCAAGAATATTTGAAGGCAGTTCTTTTTCCTCTCCTGTAATTTCATTCTTAAATAGTATCATGTCACTCGCTTTTTTACATGCACGAATACAGATAGACTTTTTGACAAAGTCGTTACCAAGAAAGTCGTTACTTTCTTCGAAAGAAGTGATGGAGTTTATGCATCCTGCTTCAACGAACTTTTTGGCAATGTCTACAACTGAATCGCCTGCAGTATTCTGCTTGTTAACGAATAACAACAAATTGCAGCCAGGCTTCATTTGTTGTATTTGTGCTTCTTTAAGGCAGAGAAAACTACTCGAAGCTCCATCAATAATAATGTCTGCATCATTCCAATATGGTTTGCTGCCCTTATCCTCAGGATAAGGTAAAATTTCAGACAGAATACCTGCTGCAAATAATCTAATCTGTCCTAAAGCCCATATTTCGTTGATATATGGTCCTTTTACAGCAAAGCTGTATCCTTTGATTATACAATTAGGGAATAGCATAGCTAAATCACCAAGGCCAGAACAACCTATAAATATAGTTTCTCCGTCCTCAATTTTTGCAGATGCAATGATTTCGTTGACTTTTTTTGTTGGCTTGTTGAGAAGTGAAACTAAATGTTCTCTATAGTATTTGTCGGCAAAGTAGCTGAAAATATATGTTGAGACTTCTGCAAAATTATTAGTTAAGAAAGTCAACTCTGTCTCGTTTAACCCTTTAGCATAAAACTCTTCTGTATATTTAGAAAGCGCCTCCAAAATATTAGAATCTGCATTCTCACCTGCTACTCTCTTATAAAGAGTTGCAAGCAACTGCTCCTCTGCCTCATCATTGTAAGGCATAGCAAATTCATGTACTCCATCAGATTCGCAGCTTTTTGGGCAATGCTCATCTACAAAGTTACGATACTTGGCAACAAGTGCCTCTACTGTGAAGTTGTTGTTTACTGTCTGCATATTCTTTTGCTTTTTGTTTTACGACTGCAAAATTACAGGGATGTTGTGCAGTCTTTCTTCACACCAAAATATTTTTGATACATTTTTGCGATTATCTCCTTAATTTCTTCTCGAAGAGACTCTGGAGAGAGTATTTCCACATCATCACGGAACCAAATGAGCTCAGAAATCAATTCCTTGTTAGGGATAAGATTTAGTGAGATAATTCCTTCTGATTCATTCTCCACTATTTGCGAATGGTGAATCGGTTTGGAAATCACGTATGGTAGGCGTTGTGGGGAGAATTTCAGACGAATATGCTCTATCTTCTTGTCCTTCTCTATGGATATGCCAAGGATATCACGGAAATAAGCATCGAAATCGAAACGCATGTTTCTTTTGAATGCTGTATCGGAATATTCGATATTTTCGATTCGGTCTAATGGGACAATGGATAAATCTTCAAATTCTGAATTATATCCTAAAAGATACCACCTATTATTATATTGCTTGAGGTAGTACGGATGAATCGTCCATTTTACGACCTCTTTGTCAAAAGGGTGATAGTCGATGAGGATAGGTTGGCGTTTGATAACACAATTGGTAAGAGTGGATAGAAATCGCAAGCCTTTCATGTCTCGGTTTTGTTCAAATCCGATAAAGTTTGTCTCTACTCCTCTTAGACCAAAGCGGTATCGAAGATTGGTAAGCAATTCTTCAATCCAACTATACATAGGTATGCCCTGAAAACGTGATAGTGAAGTAATGAGCGTTTCGAGTTGTTCAACTTCCATTTCTGTTATTGGAGTCTCGATAATAGAAAAGTCATATTCGTAGCGGATATACTTACGCTTACCATCTTGATAGGACTCTATTGGAGCCTCCCATCCTTCGCTACTTTTCATAAACTTGATGTCGTCGTATATCTGTTTCTTAGATATAGATTTTATTCCGGCATCAGCTAATTGACCATTGACTTTTTCCATAAGATCTTCTATGAAGTACTTATGGTATTTGTCACTGAAACATTTGTCCAGTATCTTGTATCTTATGAAAGCATTTTTGTTTATTGGCATGGTATCTGTTAGTATGTTTTTTACTTTCTTTTATTTTCGAATAGTTGAAGCTGGCGACTTAAATCCTCTTCCGAAGGGAGAACTTCACGTATTTTCTTGATACGTACCTTGTCATAAGAGGCAACTCCCATCGGAGTGGATATTCCCTTGAATGCCCACTTCACTTCCGTTTGGTTCTTATCTTTACAGATGAGCAAGCCGATGGTCGGGTTATCATCATCAGTTTTCAACAGTTCATCCACAGCATTCACATAAAAGTTTAACTTACCAGCAAACTCTGGCTCGAATGGCTTGGCTTTCAATTCACAGACTATATACGAGCGAAGGTGAATGTGGTAGAAGAGCATGTCTATGCGGCGTGTCTTGCCTGCAACGATGATTTCTTTCTGGCGTCCGATAAAGGCAAAGCCTGTTCCTAACTCTAATAGAAAACGAGTGATGTTTTTCTCTAATTCATCTTCCAACTCTTCTTCGGCATATTGTTTAGGGAGTTCGATGAAACCAAAGTCATAGGTGTCTTTGGTTATCTCTTGTGCCAATTTGCTTTGTTCTGGGGTAAGATAATCAGAGAAATTAGAGATGGCTCCTCCTTGTGTATGATAGAGGTCTGCTCGTAAACAGTTGTCGAGTGTGTTGCGACTCCAGCCTTCATTTATTGTTTGCCGAATATAGAATAGGGCTTCGTCAATATCCTTACATTTTGTAGTGATTTCAACATGATGCCGCCAAGGTACGAAAGAAAAAACAATAGGAAAAGCAAGTCCCATTTTTGGGGAATGTTCGGTTTCTCGAATTTCTGCACCAAGTTGTTGTAGCTTCGTATTTAGCTTATTATCAGAGTTTTGTAATTCTCCACCAAGTTGGTGGAGTTTTTCGTTCGCTTTGTTTGTGGAATAAAAAAGATACCATTTTTTCATATTCCAAAGGTTAGTGGTACTGAATCCTTTCGCCTTAGGAAATGCGGCTTTTAAGTCGAGACTAACCTGTTCTACTACACCTGCTCCCCAATGCTCTTCTGCACGACGAACGACAAGGTCACGTCCCAGTTGCCAATTGAATAACAACTGTTCTGAATTTACCTTAACCGCAGATTTTATCTGCGCTTTCTTGTATCTACCTTTCAGTTCTTCGATCCATGACACATAAGCTTCGTCTATGTGAACATTTTGAGAACTTGCAAAATGTGGTTTTGTCTCTTCCATATTCTGGTTTTTTAATTACTCCGTCGGCTGGATGAACTGACCATAGATGTAACCACCGATGGCTGCGGCGATGATAACCCAGATAGGGTTGACACCCATCAGCCATATCAAGATGGCGGTGAAGATAGGTATCCAACAATTCACCAAGGAGATACGGGCACTCTTGGCAAGCGAGAACGTAGGTACGGCTATCAGTGCCACGACGGCAGGACGAATGCCCGCAAACATGGCGGCTATCACCTTGTTGTCCTCAAACTGATGGAAAAACATCGCTATCGCTAATATAATAAGGAAGGAAGGCAATGAGGCGCCGAGGGTGCAAACAATGGCTCCTGGTGTCTTTGCCAACTTATACCCCAATAAGGAACTTATGTTGATAGCCAAGGCTCCCGGACATATCTGGGTGGTGGCAATGGCATCCACAAACTCCTCTTTCGTCATCCATTGATGCTTGTCAACAACTTCCGACTCTATAATAGGAATCATGGCATAGCCACCCCCAAAGGTGACTATGCCAATCTTCATAAATGTTTTAAATAATGTGGAATATTGAACTTTCATTCAATGATCAATTATACATTATTAATTATACATTGTAAATTACTTTACTCTTTCTTCAATCCACTGACGTGCATTGACAAATGCCTCAATCCAAGGAGTTACCTCGTCGTTGCGGCGACCAGCTGGATACCAGGCGTTCTGCCATGGGAAGATGGCACGCTCCAAGTGAGGCATCATAGCCAAGTGGCGACCGTCGGCTGAGCAGATACCTGCTACATTGTAGTCACTGCCGTTTGGATTGCCTGGATACTCAGCATAGTTGTACTTAGCGATGATGTTGTAGTGATCCTCTGGCTCTGGCAAGTAGAAACGCCCCTCGCCGTGAGCTACCCAGATACCGAGCTTGTCGCCGCTAAGGCTGCCAAACATCACACTGTCGTTCTGAGGAATGGTCAATCCGAGGAAGCTGCTCTCAAACTTCTTAGAAGTGTTGTGGCAGAGGTGAGAGCGATGCTTGTGCTCAGGGTTGATGAGGTTCAACTCTACCATCAACTGGCAACCATTACAGATACCGAGTGAAAGAGTGTCCTCACGAGCATAGAACTTATCCAATGCTTCCTTTGCCTTAGGGTTGTAGAGGAATGCACCTGCCCATCCCTTGGCAGAGCCGAGTACGTCGGAGTTGGAGAATCCACCGCAGAATACGATGAAGTTGACATCCTCCAAAGTCTCACGACCGCTAATCAAGTCGGTCATCATCACATCCTTCACGTCAAAGCCTGCGAGATACATTGAGTATGCCATCTCACGTTCACCATTGGTACCCTTCTCACGGATGATGGCTGCCTTGATGCCTGATGGCTTGCGACGGTTGGCGTCGAGACCATAGCTAGACAAGGTGCCCTTGAAGCTATAACCAAACTTCATCTCGATAGGCTGCTTCTTATAGTTGGTGAAGCGTTTCTTAGCCATACCATTCATGCTCTGCTTGCGGTCGAGGAGATAAGAAGTCTTATACCAAGTATCGCGCAAAGCGTTGATGTCGAACTCATGCTCGAAGCCTTCCTTCTTGATGATAATCTTGCGAAGTTCTGGTGCTGGATAACCAATCTTAGCATAGCCGATGCCATTCTCATCCAAGAATGCCTTCAACTCAGCCTTGTGCTCATCGCTTACCTGGATGACAACACCAGGGTTCTCTGCGAAGAGTGTCTTGATGATGTCCTCGTCGGCGATGTCGTGGAGATTGATCTTCATACCGCCCTCTACGTTGGCGAATGTCATTTCCAAGAGGGTAGTGATGAGACCACCGGCACTGATGTCGTGACCAGCCATTACCCAACCACGGTTAATCAACTCCTGTACGGCGTTGAAGCAATCTACGAAGTACTCAGGGTTCTTCACGGTAGGAACATCGCTGCCCACCTTGCCCAAACTCTGAGCGAAGGCAGAACCACCGAGACGCTGCTCATCGAAGCTGAAGTCGATATGGTAGAGGCTTGAGTTCTTGTCGTTGACGAGAACAGGGCTTACTACCTTCTTAATATCTGAAACCTCGCCACCAGCGCTGACAATCACAGTACCAGGAGCGATAATCTTCTCACCGTTAGGATATTGCTGAGTCAAGGAGAGGGAGTCCTTACCAGTAGGTACGTTGACATGGATGGCGCAGCAGAAGTCAGACAAAGCCTTCACACCCTCGTACAAACGAGCATCCTCACCCTTCTGGCTACGGCAAGGCCACATCCAGTTGGCTGAGAGGCTGAGGCTATCCATACCCTCTGCCAATGGAGCCCAAACGATATTGGTCAATGACTCTGCTACAGAGAGAACAGAACCAGCCTTAGGATCGGCAAGACCAGCCTGTGGTGCATGACCAAGGGCTGTTGCGATACCCTTCTCACCACGATAGTCGAGTGCTACGACACCGCAGTCGGAGAGAGGCAACTGAATCTGACCTTGACCCTGCTGACGGGCAATCTTACCTGTTACGGAACGATCGACCTTGTTGGTCAACCAGTCCTTACAAGCCACTGCTTCCATCTGGAGCACACGGCTCAAGTATTCATCGAGCTTATCAGCTGAATAAGTGACATCCTCATACTTGCGCTCTACGGTCTCATCCACCATTACGGTCTTAGGAGTATGACCGAACATCTGAGCCACGTCGAGGTCGAAAGGCTTCACGCCGTCAGCCTGCTTGAAGCTGAAGTGAGCATCGCCAGTAGTCTCACCTACCACGTACATTGGAGCACGTTCACGGTCGGCAATCTTCTGAACCTCATCGAGATACTTCTCGTCGATGAGCAAGCCCATACGCTCCTGGCTCTCGTTGGCGATGATTTCCTTGGCACTCAAGGTCTTGTCGCCGATAGGCAACTTAGCCATGTCAATCTCGCCACCGCATTCCTCTACCAACTCAGAGAGGCAGTTCAAGTGACCTGCTGAACCATGGTCGTGGATACTAACCACTGGGTTCTCATCGTTCTCGACGAGGGCACGAACCAAGTTGTAAGCACGCTTCTGCATCTCAGGGTTGGCACGCTGGACGGCGTTGAGCTCGATACCATTGCTGTATCGACCAGTATCTACAGAAGATACACTACCACCACCAAGACCGATGCGATAGTTATCACCACCTACTACGACCACCTTGTTGCCCTTCTGAGGCTCACCTTTCTTGTAGTCACGCTTCTTGCCGTAGCCTACGCCACCAGCGAGCATGATGACCTTGTCGTAAGCATACTTCTCACCGTTCTCCTCGTGCTCGAATGTAAGCACAGAACCCGTGATCAGTGGCTGACCGAACTTATTACCGAAGTCAGAAGCACCATTAGATGCCTTGATCAAGATTTGCTCAGGAGTCTGATAGAGCCACTTACGTACTGGCATGATGTCCTCCCAGTCACGCTCCACGTCGCTCTTGCCGTTGTCATCCTTCAATCGAGGATAAGCTGTCATGTAGCAGGCAGTTCCGGCGATAGGCCATGAACCGACACCACCACCCATACGGTCGCGAATCTCACCACCTGTACCAGTAGCAGCACCATTGAAAGGCTCCACGGTAGTAGGAAAGTTGTGGGTCTCAGCCTTGAGGGAGATGACACTCTCGATGTCCTTCACCTGGAAGTAGTCGCTAGTGGTCTGGTCGGCTGGGGCAAACTGCTCGATGACAGGACCCTGAGAGAAAGCCACATTATCCTTATAGGCAGAGAGAATCTTGTTAGGGTTCTCCTTGGTGGTCTTCTTGATCATATTGAAAAGAGATGACTCCATCTCTTTGCCATCGATGATAAACTGTCCGCCGAAGATCTTGTGACGGCAGTGCTCAGAGTTGATCTGTGCGAAACCGAAGATCTCGCTGTCGGTGAGAGGGCGACCATTCTCTTTCTCCAACTTGTGGAGATAAGCCATCTCGTCCTCACTGAGGGCAAGACCCTCTTCTTCGTTGTACTTTTCGAGGTCATCGACGTACTTGATAGGTTCTGGCTCATGGTTGACGGTGAAGACAGTCTGGTCGATGCCGTTGTACATACGCTGCAACATAGGGTCGTGGTCAGCGTCCTCACTGTCAACAGGGAAGTACTCCTCAATACGCGAAATGCCGTTAAGACTCATATTCTGAGTAATCTCAACGGCATTCGTACTCCAAGGAGTAATCATTTCACGGCGTGGGCCGACATAGAAGCCCTGCAACTGCTGGGCGTCCTCTAAAGTCGCGTCACCATAAAGCCAACAAAGTTCATTGATTTCGTCCTGAGATGGTTTGTGGTCGATCTCGGTCGCAATCACACTCTTAGATGGAGTTCTGAAAAAAAGAATCATACTATTTTCTCTTTTTATATGTTAATGTATTTCTTTTCGAGTGCAAAGATAATACAATTTAGAAAAAGGACAAAATAAATAAGGAGTTTTTTGATTTTTTAGTTGAGAAGTGGGATGAGATGATGCTAAGGCGGACTAAGCGGCCGTATTTTGTTAAAAATGAGAGGAAAAGCAAGATGGGTGGTTAAAATTCCATAAATAGGTTAGACAAAACAACTTTATTCGTGTCTTATTCGTATCTTTGCACACGAAGCAACGTGTAATCAACTATTTATATCAAATCATAATAACAAAAGAAATTAAAAACCGGAAAGAATATGAAACAGAGTAAATTATTATTGATGACTTTGATGGCTGGCGCTTTGCTGGCTACAAGTTGTGCTAGCAAGAAGGAACTCCAGAATTGTCAGAACGAGAATAAGGAGTTGACTGGCAACTATCAGAACGCCAAGGAGCAGTTGGCTGCCTCTCAGGCTCGTGTTACCTCTCTCGAAGACCAACTCGCTCAGATGAAGAAGGATTACTCTTCTATGCAGGCTGCCCTTGACAAGAGTTTGAACAATGCTAGCCAGAACAATATCAGCATCGACAAGCTCGTTGACCAGATCAATGAGTCCAACCAGTACATCCGCCACTTGGTAGAGGTGAAGAGCAAGAGCGATTCCCTCAACATGGTGCTCACCAACAACTTGACCCGCTCTCTCAGCAAGGATGAGTTGAAGGAGGTTGACGTGCAGGTGATGAAGGGTGTGGTTTATATCTCTTTGGCTGACAACATGCTCTACCAGAGCGGTAGCTATGAGGTAAACAGCCGTGCTCAGGAGACTTTGAGCAAGATTGCCAAGATTATCATGGACTACAAGGACTACGACGTGCTCGTAGAGGGTAACACCGACAATGTTCCAGTAAGCACTACCAGTGCCAAGATGAAGAACATCCGCAACAACTGGGACCTCTCTGCTCTCCGTGCATCTTCTGTCGTTCAGTACTTGCAGGATCACTTCGGCGTAGATCCTAAGCGTTTGACCGCTGGTGGTCGTGGTGAGTACAACCCTGTGACAAGCAACGACTCTGAGGTAGGCAAGCAGCGCAATCGTCGCACTCAGATTATCATCACTCCTAAGCTCGACCAGTTCATGGACTTGATCGACAAGGCTCCAGAGAATAATTAATAATTAAAAATTAATAATGAAGGCACCAATGGGGATTCCTCATTGGCGCCTTTTTGCATATTTATGCTATTCTTTGGTAACCCGAATGAGACCCGAATATGACTCGAAAGAGACCCGAATGTGTTCCGAATGTGTTCCGAATGTGAAATGAAGGAAAATGCAGCGAAAACGACCTCCTTCTTGTATATATATGCACAAAACAAGCATAAAACCATGAAAATATATCATTTTGAAACAAATATTCGTTTATTTCTTTCTTTATAGAATATTTTTTATTACTTTTGCAGACAAAATAGAAGCAATGCCCTCTTGTGATGTGGTAAATTGTAAGCTATCCATTATACATTGTAAATTATTAATTATACATTATTATATATAATCGCTTATGGAAAAGATTCAAATGACCACTCCTCTTGTGGAGATGGATGGTGACGAGATGACAAGAATCCTCTGGAAGATGATCAAGGACGAACTCATCCTTCCTTTCGTAGATTTGAAGTCGGAGTATTATGACCTTGGTTTGCCTTACCGTGACAAGACCAATGACCAGGTGACCATCGACTCCGCTGAGGCGGCTAAGAAATATGGTGTGGCAGTGAAGTGCGCTACTATCACTCCTAATGCTCAGCGTATGGAGGAATATCATCTGCACAAGATGTGGAAGAGCCCAAACGGCACCATCCGCAGCATCATGGACGGTACGGTGTTCCGTGCTCCTATCACCATCCCAAGCATTCACCCTTGTGTGAAAAACTGGGAGAAGCCAATCACCATTGCTCGTCATGCCTACGGCGATGTATATAAGAGTGTGGAACTTCGTGCTGATGAGCCAGGCGTTGCCAAGCTTGTCTTCGAGGGCAAGAGTGGCAAGAAGAAGGAGATTGAAATCCACAACTTCGATGGCGCTGGTGTTATCCAGGGCATGCACAATACCGACAAGAGTATCCGCAGCTTTGCTCATAGCTGTTTCAAGTTTGCCATCGATACCAAGCAGGATTTGTGGTTTGCTACCAAGGATACCATTTCCAAGACTTACGATGCACAGTTCCGCAAGATATTCGAGGAAGTGTATGAGAGCGATTACAAGGAGAAGTTTGCTGAACTCGGCATTGAATACTTCTATACATTGATCGATGATGCCGTGGCTCGTGTTATCCGCAGCAAGGGTGGATTCATCTGGGCATGTAAGAACTATGATGGTGATGTGATGAGCGATATGCTCAGTACTGCCTTCGGTTCTTTGGCGATGATGACCTCCGTATTGGTTTCTCCAGACGGCAAGTATGAGTACGAGGCTGCTCATGGCACAGTAACCCGCCACTACTACCGTTATCTGAAGGGCGAAGATACATCTACCAACCCAATGGCAACAATCTTTGCATGGAGCGGTGCGTTGAGAAAGCGTGGCGAGTTGGATGGCATTCAGGCATTGCAGGATTTTGCCGATCAGCTCGAAGCAGCATGTTTCGAAACCCTGAACGATGGTATTGCCACCAAGGACCTCGTCAACCTGATGGAAGGTGTAGAAGCAAAGGCTGTCAACTCAGCCGGTTTCATTGCTGCTATCCGTGAGAGGTTAGAGAAGAGATTAGCATAGTATGAATTATATATATATAATAAAGGTGACAAAGGCATAGAAACCTTTGTCACCTTTATTTTTTAGCGAAAACTAATTAACCGTTTACCTGCTTCTTGTATTCCTCAGACAACAAGTCAAAGAAATTATAACCGATTACCTTGCAGATATGCATGAGCATACCTGTGTCGATAGTAGATTTGCTATAAATCTTATAAATGTTGGTTCTGTGGCAACCAAGTTGCTTTGCGAGCCATACTGTTGTTTTTCCTTGTCTTTTGAGTTCCTGTTTTATGCGTTCCCCAATGACCAAGGAGCAATTGTTAGTTTGATCTGTCATTTTCTTATTTTCTTTAAATACTAATAAATTCAATATGGATGCAAAATTACGAAATAAGATTGTAATCAAACGAATTTTTTGGTAGCTAATGTGACGACACACTATTAAAAAAGTATAAATGCGGAAACCAAATGAAACCTCTTTGTTCTATTTGTTTTGCTTACTGACACATTTTTCCTCTATTTTCTATCTTTTTTGTGTCTATTTTGTTTCGGTTTACATTTTATACACAAGAAAAGTACAAATCATCTGTTGTACGTAATTGAAATTTCTTAATTTTGCACCCAGAAAAAGGTGATGAGTCTAAAAAGCTATGCGATGCGGCTACAGAAAGCTGTACATTATTATATAGGCTTTTCTAACAACGCATAAGCAAACAAAATTTCTAAGAATTACAAAAACAAAAATATATTGTATAAAGTAAAAGATAGTTTTATTATGAACCTCAAATTCCACTAAACCCTATAGGTTGCGGATTTGAGGATAAATTTAAAATATAAGTTTAAGATGGTAAAGAATCTATTAAAAAAAGTTTGTCTTGTTGTATCTGTCCTCTTAGGATTGGGTAGCAACGTACAGGCACAGGAGACCGCTTCTGTTACATTCACGGAAGATGGCAAGACTTTGACTATTTCTGGTCAGGGTGATTTAACAACGTATCAGACTACAGACTTCTCTGCCCGTGTCTTTTCTGACAAGGCGGTTGGTTATGTATTTACCGATGACAAAGGAACAAAGGTAAATGCTGGTGATTCATATTCTGCTAACAATATATATTACCAGGCGAATTATGAATATACGAAGGTTTGTGATGAGGAACCTACTAGTTGGAATGGCCCATTTGGACAGGTAACTTCTAACAAGACTTGGAAAGAGGATAAAATAACCAATCTTTATATGGGCTATTATTCAGAGTGGAATACATCTGTTGTTCTTCAATCTAAAGTAAAGGTAGGTGATGGGGTTTCTGCGAATGCGTGGAATAATGACCAATATTCCGATATGTCGGTTTATTTCCTGTCAAGCGAGGAAATCTCTGGCGAAAAGATTGTGTCATTGAGCGAATTGGAAAGCCAGGGAGTAACTTTGATTTCAAAGGTAGAATTGCAAAACTATTATGAATCAAATGTTACCTATACAATGCGGGCTGATGCATTTAAGTCATCAGATGGAGGTAAGACATATACAGGTCTTACTAATGGTGAAACCTATACTTGGACTCCTGGAGAAGTTTTCTATACACGTACAGCTACTTTTTCTCAGATAGAGGACAATGGTGCTTTCTTTGGTACAAGAGATACTGAAGGTTTGCATTCTGACTATATCAAAGCAGACGAAACTCCATACACATTTGCGCAATTGCTTCAGAAGAAAATCGCAAGTGGTAGCTATGAAACCGTTAAGTTTTACAAGGCTTCATCAAAAGATTTGTTGATTAACAATGATATTGTATCTAAAATACTGTTTATTACAGAAACCAACGATTGGGGGACCACAATAAGCTATAACTCCAATTTAAAGACTCTTGATTTGGGGGCAGCTACATGCAAAGATTTCTCTAAGGAAACTTTTGCTGCGAATGGTGCACAAGGATACTCTGCGCTTGAAACATTAACATTGCCTCTGAATGAGAGCAAGGAGACTCCTGCTCAGGTGGTTTTTTATTTGCAAGGACAATATTTTAAACTCACTCATGTCATCGTACCTGAAGGATATGAGAAGATAGGTGCTAATACATTTGATATGGGTGGTGGTGTGACTCTCTTGACCAATGTAACTCTGCCAAACTCTTTGACAGAGATTGGTGAAAAAGCTTTCCTTTATGCTGGTAAATTGGCAAGCATTGAATTGGGCGCTAACCTGACATACATTGGTAAGGAGGCTTTTGTGGGTACAGGTTTGACAAGTATTTCATTCCCTGAGAATCTTGACAAGATAGATGATGGCGCTTTCTGTGGTTTGAATATTACCAATCTTGTATTCAATGAGAAACTGCGCTTCATTGGTAATTCTGCCTTTGCTCTGACTTCTGAGCAGACAGAAACAGTATTGATGATTCCTGCCAGCGTGAAGTATATTGGTCCTTTCGCCTTTAACTTCCGTCAGTATCAGGATGTTTACTTTCAGGGTACTAAGGCACCTCTGATGCCAGTAGGTAAAGCTATCTTTCATTCAAACTGGGGTGAAGGTACAGCTTTCTCTGCACACACCTTGATGGGTAATAGTGGATTCGACCCTTCTTCTGGTAATTTGCGTGATGATGCAAAGGGTGAAGGCTTTGCTAATCGTGAGAACTACAAAAATGGTAGAGTTTACTTCTGTATCATGCATTATCCTTCTTCTACATCAGATGAAGATGCCAAGGACTTTACAGATACTTCTCGTACGTATGAAACATGCCCTGAAGGTGGTACTTGGGATTATGCCAATACTCCTCTTGCAGTAGGAAAGGAAGGCGCAGATCCAGAATTTAAGGAGGGAATGTCGAATGCTCCATATATTGGTACTAAAGTTGACTATGGTTATCAGGATACTTACTTGGGACGTCAGTATATTTGGCCAAGCCAGAGCCAGTGGGTTCGTTCTTATATTGTCAACTCCTATGGTTATAATTGGGATGGTGTGACTAAATATCGTTCTAACCTTACAGAAGAAGATTATGCCACACTGAAAGAAGCTGGCTTTGTAGTAGGCACGGGTGAAGGTCAGTATACAGAGGACGAACTTTGCAAGATAGCCCACATGGGTACTCGTCGCTTTGTCTTGGTAAACGGCGACAGCAAGTCAACTCCAGAATACAAGATTACGATGAAGCCAGGTCAGTGGTGGACACTCTGTGTTCCTTTCAATATGACCAAGAAGCAGGTACTTGATACCTTCGGCAGTGATACTCAGCTCTGTCTCTTTAATAAGGTGACACGCAATCTCGGTGTTAATGGAAAGAATAAGATTGTGCTTTACTTTACTCAGGACGTTTTGAACCATAGCACAAAGAATGCTGATGGAACCAAGATGAAGGAAGCTAACGGAATGTGGAGTGAGAATATTGCTGCTGCGACTGACAATGTAGCAGAGGACGATGTTGTACTCTGGGCACACGAGTCGTATATGATCAAGCCATACAAAGGTGAGCAGTCTGACCAGGATCCAGTCTTTGTAGTAAAGAACTATGAGGCTGTTGAGGGTAATCCTCTGCCAACCGTTGTCCAGTCTACTACCACAGTGCAGTCGAGACAGGCATCAGAAACTAAGGAATATCGTTTCGTAGGCAACTACTTGGGTAACGAGAATGCTAGAGCTACCAAGGTGACCATCCCTCAGTATAGCTATGTTTATGCCAAAACCAACTCTGATCCTGTTTATAAGTTCAGATTCTATACTGGTAATACCTCAACCTGGAAGCCTAACAAGAGTTTGGTACAGACCAACGATCGTAATGGCGGTATGGATGACTATAACAACTTCTTCGGTATTGACAAGTCGACCCCTCTGCCTGCAGGTTCTAAGCAGGCTTCTGTCTTCGGTGGTGAGAATTTCGGTGAGACAACAGGTATCGAGGATGTAACGATTGTTGCCGGTACAGATACATTGACACCTGTCTTCAACCTCGAAGGCAAGATGGTAAGTGCTAATGGTGATGCAGCAGGTTTGCCTGCAGGCATTTATGTCAAGAACGGACAGAAATTTATGGTTAAATAATTAATGAAACGACAAATCATGAAAATGAAATATATTACTCCAGCGATTACCATCATGGAAACCGTCATGGAAACTAATCTTCTCGATGGCTCTACACAAGGAAGTGGAGAGTCTGTATTGCCAAATGGAGGCGGTGGTGTCATCGATGATACCAAAGAAGAAGTTGATATGGGATCCAAAGGTTATAATTCCTGGGAAGCATGGGATGAGTTTTAAATCATTTACACTTTTATTTAATAGATTGCATTTATATTTGTGATGAAGTCAGGGTGTTTGTCGATGAGGACAAGCACCCTGTCTTGTCCACCGCAGTGTGCAGACGATTTTGACCGGAAATGACTTTGACCAAATGACCGCTTTTGTGTTTTGGCATGGTCTGTAAAAGGGTGGTGCGCTTACGACCCAAGCCAGTCGTCTATGATGACCAAGCTCGGTCTTAATAGACGACCAACCTCGGTCGTCATAGACGGCAAATTCCAGCCATCAAGGAAGGCAGATGGGAATCCGGTCATTTGGTCAAAGTCATTTCCGGTCAAAATCATTTGAAGGAATCAAACAACTATGATTCCCGTCACACTTTTTACTTGCTTTTGAAATGAAATTGTAATAGAATGTAATGCGTGTTACAGATTTTTTGTCGTATCTTTGCACCCGAGGAAAGACCTCAGGCTATATATACATTATTATATATTATAAAGATGGACGAAAAGAACTATAAAATCCTTGTGGTGGATGATGAACAGGACCTCTGTGAGATTCTGAAATTTAACTTGGAAACCGAGGGGTATCAGGTAGAAACTGCCAACTCGGCTGAGGAAGCTCTGGAGAAAGACATTGCTTCCTACGACCTCTTGCTGCTCGATGTGATGATGGGAGGTATGAGCGGATTCCAGCTGGCGAAGAAACTCAAGGAGAATGTGGCTACGGCTCAGATTCCTATTATATTCCTGACGGCTCGCGATACTGAGAACGATACCGTTACCGGTTTCAATCTCGGGGCTGACGACTATATCTCCAAACCTTTCTCTATCCGTGAGGTGATGGTGCGTGTGAGGGCTGTCATCCGCCGTACTGCCGATAAGCAGGGCAAGGATGCTGAACCTACCATCATCAGCTATCAGGGATTGGTGCTCAATATCGACAAGAAGACAGTGAGCATTGATGGAGAAGATGTGCCTTTCACCAAAACAGAATTTGAATTGCTCCGACTTCTCCTGGAAGAGAAGGGTAGAGTGTTCTCCCGCCAGGAACTCATCGACCGCGTATGGCCTAAGGATGTGCTCGTGCTCGACCGCACGGTGGATGTCAACATCACCCGTATGAGAAAGAAAATCGGTAAGTTTGCGAAGTGCATCGTCACCCGACTTGGCTTCGGATATTATTTTGATGCGTGATAAGAAAGGATTTTATTTATGCTGAAAATAAAAAAGACGAAATCCAAAGTTGGGCGAAAACTGTATCTCATTGTGCTGACGGTGTTCCTTGTGTTCGCTGTCAGTTTTATCATGTTCCAGCAGACTCGTGAGAAACAGTATAAGATCAGTACGCTCACGATGAAACTGGAAAACTACAACGCCCTCTTAGCGGAGGATCTCTCGCTGGCTCATGATAGAGGAATCATCTTGAGCAACGGCGATAGTCTGGAGACTCTGCCCAGCGTGAGTCGCTCGAAACTCGTTGTGGCGGAAACCAAACTGAATGCTTTCATCCGTGAACATGAAAGCAAGGATCTGCGTGTTACCCTGATAAGGCCCGACGGCAAGGTGGTGTACGACAATATGAGCAAGCACTATGACCGTTTTGCCAATCACTTGAACCGCAAGGAGATACAAGAGGCGCTGAAGAATGGACAGGGATCGAGCGTGGAACGAGAGTCGAAGACCCTGAAGCAGGATTACTTCTATGTGGCTTCCTATTTCCCTGCCGACTCTATCATCATCAGAAGTGCCTTGCCTTATAATGATGATCTCTCTAAATCGCTGCAGGCTGACCAGCATTACATCTGGTTTGCCGTTTTCGCCATCATCATCCTGACCATCGTACTCTACCGGTTCACCCATCGGCTGGGCAAGAATATTGCCAAGCTCCGCATCTTCGCCTACAAGGCTGATCATAACGAGAGCTTAGAGATAGAGGATCTGGCTAAATTCCCGGATGATGAACTGGGTGAAATCGCTGAACGCATCATCAAGATGTATAAGCGTATCCAGACCACCCGAAGGGAACAGGACATCTTGAAACGACAGCTTACCCAGAACATCGCCCATGAGTTGAAGACCCCAGTGGCAAGCATCCAGGGTTATCTGGAGACCATCCTCGACAATCCGCATATCAATGACGAGATGAAGGCACAGTTCTTGCAGCGTTGTTATGCTCAGAGCGAGCGACTCACCTCCTTGCTCCGTGACATTTCCACATTGAACCGCTTGGATGATGGTTCCGACATGATAGATTTTGAGGCGGTGGATATTACCAAGATGGTGGCAGACATTGCCAGGGAGACTACCTTGGAACGAGAGGAGCGCAAGATGACCTTCATCAACCAGTTGCCTGAGCGCATCGTGGTGAAGGGCAATCGCAGCTTGCTCTATAGCGTGTTCCGCAATCTCACCGACAATGCCATCGCTTATGCCGGTGAGGGAACGACGATGACCTTGGAGGGTAGGGAGCAAGGCAACAAGTGGCATTTCATCTTCCGTGACAATGGACAGGGCGTGCCTCAAGAACATCTCCCTCGTCTCTTCGAACGCTTCTATCGTGTGGATAAGGGCAGAAGTCGTAAGATGGGAGGCACCGGCTTAGGTCTCGCTATCGTCAAGAATGCCGTCCTCCTGCATGGAGGCACCATCCGCGTCAGCAATCTGCCCGAAGGTGGCTTGAAATTTGAATTTACCATTAAGAAATAAATTAAACTCAGCCACGAACGCTATTTTTGATGTTTCGTGGCTGAGTTTACTTTGTTTATATATAAGTGGATGAAAATCATATTATTACATGGCACTTTCGATGTTAAATTTAGAAATAATCAGCCACGAACGCACAAAAAGTCGTTTCGTGGCTGATTATTCTTTGCTTTTTTCTTGCTTTTTTCAATAAAAAAGCTTAAATTTGCACGCAAAACATAAAAGATGTGCATTATGGCAAAAATAGTAGGAAGAAAGAAAGAACAACAGCAGTTGGAACATCTCCTAGATTCAAAGGAGGCTGAGTTTCTTGTCGTCTATGGAAGACGTAGAGTAGGCAAGACTTTTTTGATACGCAATTATTTTAAGGATAGACTTACTTTTTATCATACAGCATTGTCACCGCTAGAGTTGGAAGGGGGTGAGTTGCTTCAAGCTCAATTACAGAATTTCACTTCATCATTACGACGGAGTGGAATGGAAATTGATGCTGCACCCCAAAGTTGGTTTGAGGCATTTGATTTACTGATTGACTTTTTGAGTGGTAAGCCCAAGACGGAGAAAATTATCGTTTTCATTGATGAAATGCCATGGTTGGATACGCCGAAATCTGGATTTGTAACAGCTTTTGAGCATTTTTGGAATGGCTGGGCTGCAGGACAAGACAATTTGCTCTTAGTGGCATGTGGATCTGCGACTACCTGGATAGTAGATAGACTGTTGTCTAACAAAGGAGGATTGTACAATCGAGTGACTCAAGAAATGCATTTAGCGCCATTTACCTTGAAGGAGTGTGAGGAATATTATCGAGAGCATGGAGTGGTGATGGATCGTTACGACCAAGTGCAATGTTATATGGCGATAGGTGGAATACCTTATTATATGTCTTTCATAGATCCAGGATATAGTTTGGCGCAAAATATAGACCGTTTGCTTTTTACCAGAAATGGTTTGTTGACTTTGGAGTTTGGCCGTCTTTTTGGCTCGCTCTTTTCTTCGCCAGAACCTTATAAGCAAGTTATTCGTCTCTTGGCAGATTATAGAGAAGGATTGAAGCGAGAGGATATTGCTAAGTTATTGAATATGTCATCAGGAGGTACGCTGAGCAAACTCTTGGAAGCTTTGGTTGTTAGTGATTTCGTTACGCGATACCAGTATTTTGGAAAGTCTAAGAGAGAAGTTTATTATAAGTTGACTGACTTCTATTCCTTATTCTATATTCGATTTGTGGAAAAAGGGCGTAGAATGAATGTTGACTATTGGCAGAATAATCAATTGACCCCTTCTGTGACAGCTTGGAGAGGGTTGGCATTTGAAGATGTTTGTATGGTGCATGTTCAACAAATTCGACAGGCGTTGGGTATATTGGGCGTTCAGTCTGAAGCTTCTCCTTGGCATTATGTATCCGTTGACAAGAAAATGGGAGCACAAATTGATTTGCTAATCAATCGTTCCGATCGTATTGTCGATATTTGCGAAATGAAGTTTTGCGTGAATACTTATCGGATGGATAAGAAGGCAGATGAAAGCATCCGTAATAAGATACAAGTGGTAATGGATACCGTTCGTGGAAGAAAGGCGATTCATCCCGTGATAGTCACAACTTATGGACTGGCAAAAAATGAATATAGTTCTAGAATCCAAAGAGTCATAACGATGGATGACTTATTTTGTTGATGTCGATATCTTGTCAGCTTGCTATTACTCTATTATCAAAAAGTGGTAAAACTGCCACTTTTTGATAATAGGGTATGAGCTGATTTCGGTAGCGTCACAGTTCTTTCGTCATAAAATCATAGATGCTCATGAAGAGGATGCCATTGTCATCGTGGTTGCAACTCATGTGGTCACCTACGATGACGATTCTCTCGAAACCATCGTCCAGGCGACGGAGAGAGTTGGTCTCTTGGTCGATCTTTTCCTGTGAAGGCAAACTGAGGGCGGATTGGATGTAGCAACGGCGACTGCCTTTGTTGCATACGAAATCCACTTCTAGTTGCTTGCGATAGCTGGAGCCATTTTCATCTTTTCCATTTACGGTGACAACGCCAACATCCACGTTGAATCCTTGTCTTCTCAGCTCGCTATATATGGCGTTTTCCATGAGGTGAGTTTTCTCTACCTGGCGGAAATTGAGCAAAGCATTGCGCAATCCCAAGTCGGCGAAGTAATACTTCATAGGGGTTCCGATGTATTTTCGTCCTTTGACATCATATCTGTTCGCTTCCTCTATCAGAAATGCGTCCGAGCAATAGCTGATGTATGATTTCAGGGTCGCAGGACTAATGGACACATTCTTGTTGGTCTTGAAGGTGTTGGATAGCTTTTGGGGATTGATGAGTCCGCCAATGCCTGAGGCCAACATACAGAGAAGTTCTTCTAGCTCAGCGTTGTTCTTGATGTGATTTCTGTTGAGTATGTCGATGAGGTAAGTTTCTTGCCAGAGATCTTTCAGAAACTTAATCTTTTCTTCATCGTTCGGTTGGAGAACGACAGGTGGAAGGCCGCCGTATTGGAGATATTCGATCCATCCGTCTTCTTTGCTGTCATTGTAGGTCGTCATGAACTCAGAGAAACTGAGGGGTGAAACGTGTATTTGGTAACCACGCCCTCTGAATTCTGTGATGATGTCCTTGGATAGGAACTTGGCGTTGCTGCCGGTGACATATACATCGACATTTGGAATGTGAAGCAAACCGTTTAGTACGTCTTCAAACTGGTCCATCATTTGGACTTCGTCCAATAAGACATAGTACATTCTTCCATCCTTGATCTGAGCTTTTACATACTGATAGAATTTCTCAGGGTCTCTATATTCTCGATTTGCGAAGTCATCGAAAGCCATCTCGATGATGTGCTCTTTGTCTATGCCTTCCTTTTCTAATTGACTCTTGAACAGATTGAATAATAGAAATGACTTACCGCATCTTCTGATGCCAGTAATGATTTTTACCAGTCCATTATGTTTGCTTTGGACTAATTGCTGCATGTATTTTTTGCGTTCTATGATCATTTTCTATATGAGTTTTAATGTTAGCTTACGAAAGATTTTTGCGTAAATACGCATTTTTCTTCTGCAAAGATACGTAAAATAGTTGATTCTGCGAAAGATTTTTGCGTAAATACGCAAAAATCTTTCGCAGAATGGCTTTTGCTGGATAAAATGATAATGGTTATGTATGGTAAATGGAGGAGATTTTTACTCCGTCCCCTCTTTCAGAAGCCAGTCTATGGCAGAGTAAATGTGGATGCACTTGCCGCCTATCTCGATGTCCCTTGTCGGTGAGAAGGCTATCAGGGATAGATGGTCGCATTTGAGGGCGGCGGATGCTTTCAGCAAGGCATTTACCTCCCTGTCGAACGTCTTCTTGTTGTCGATGTCGTATGACACTTGGATCAACTCCACCGCCTTGTTTTGGTTGCAAATGACGAAATCCACTTCCTTGGAACGGGGCGTGTCCTTATAATAATAGATGTCTAAGTACTCATTGGCACATCTTCGAAGCAGTTCGATATACACCACGTTCTCTAGTCGCCAACCGATGTTCTCGCCTGCAAAGGAGTTGTCCCTGTTGTTTTGAAGACCTGGGTCGATGATGTACGCTTTGGCATTTCTGATTCTCTCCTTGCTCTTGTAGGAATGCTTGGTGAGAAGTTGTATCAAGAATGCCTGGCGCAGATAGTCCACGTATTTCCTTGCTGTTTGGTCTGTGATGCCCATCAACTTTGCAATGTCGTCATAGTTGACTTCTTGGCATACATAGTTGATCAAATGGTTGGCAATCTTGCGCAAGGCATCCGTATGCCTTATGTTGAAACGTTGTTGGATGTCTTTTGTGATGATAGCCTCCAGAAGACTTTGCACATAGCCTCGCTTATTGCGAATGCTTTGAATCTCAGGGAATCCTCCTATGGTGATGTATTCCATAAAGGCACGCTTGATGTCTGCCACATCCTTTGTTGTGATGCCTTTCGTGTCAAGCTGGTGGTAATTGCAATATTCTCGGAAGGAGAAGGGGAAAAGGTGTATCTCGTTGTATCGCCCTGTGAGATGTGTCGCCAACTCGCCGCTCAGAAGTTTGGCGTTGCTTCCTGTTACGACAACATGCAAGTTGGTGCGAAGCAAGCGGTTTACGAACAGATGCCATCCTTCCACATCTTGCACCTCATCGAGAAATATATATTTGATGTCAGTTCCATATATTTGGTAGATGCAGGAGAGGACGGTGTTGAGGTCTTCTACTCTCAGCTTCGCCAGTCGGTCGTCGTCAAAGTTGGCATAGCCATATTTGACTTGGTGCTCCAAGAGAACCTTGTGGCATAACGTTGATTTTCCGCTTCGTCGTACGCCTATGATGACTTGTGCTAGTGTGCTGTCAAACTCGAAGAGGCGTTCTTCGTTCCTATCAACCCATTTGCTAGGTTGATAGTTTTCTACGTATTCTTTTTGCTCAGCCAAGACTTGGAGTATTAACTTTTCGTCCATCATAATGTGTTGCTTTTTCGTCCTTGATTCTGTTTGATGGTGCAAATATATGAAAAATACTTGATATATAACGTGTTAGAATAGCTAAAATTCGCTAAAATGCAGATTTTTACTCTTTCTAATTCGCTAAAATGCAAAATTTGCGTCTCTCTAATTCGCTAAAATGCAGATTTTCATCTTTCTTAGAAACGCAAGCCTATATAAGGAGTTCTTTCTCGCACACGTAAATGTTTTCTTCAAAAAAGTATCATTGTATCATTATTCAGCATTGCATGCCTTTCTATGCTCTGATAATCAACACGTTTGCTGTAGTGATACATTGCCATATACCCCTTGTAATGTATCATCAATGTATCACGATTTTGAAGTAAAGTATCACGATTTCGGTCTTCCTATCGTAAAAAGTATGCTTTTCTTCTCTAACGTTCGTACCTTTGCAAATCGGCTCGCATCCTAGCGTTCGAATGGAGTCCACTGGATGGGCAACCAATGCCCAAAGCTAGGGCACTCATTGCCCATAGTCTGGGCACTCATTGCCCTTAGGTCGGGCACTCGGGTAAACTCCCCAATGGCGACAATCACGCTCGGAGAGAATATTCTCAAACTAAGAGTTGTAAGCGCGACGTTCGAAGTTAGAAGAAAACTATACGAAAATGCAAATCCGATTGCGAAAAAATGGGTGGAAAATTTGCCTCATATGCCAAAATGATGATACTTTAGTCCGAAATCGTGATACATTGATGATACTTTTCAAGGGGTATCTGACAATGTATCACTATGGCGAATGCTCTGATTATCAGAATGTAGTAAGGAAAGTGAGGTGGAATAATGATACAATGATACTTTTCTCGAAGAAAAAACTTTTCGTGCGTAAATTCGAGAAGGCTCTTTGCGGAGCCTTCTCGAATAAAACTTGTCATATTTTTATTGCTTCGACAGCCAGTCCTTGTCCTTCTCGTCATCCTTGAAGTCATCATCCGTAAAGAGGTTGGTCTGACCGGTCAACTCGTCGATGACCTGTTGCTCGCTCTTGCCTGCATCTGGGTCGAGATTCTCCTCTGGCTCGTTTGTATTCTGCGAAGAAGTATTCTGCGAAGAGAGCTTTTGCGAAGAGGTGCTCTGTGAAGAGGTATTCTCAGAAACTGTATCTTTCGAAGCGGATGAAGCATCGCCATCGGCTTGCAGCTCAGCATCCTCGTCACCTTCTCCTTCGGCAGGTTCCGGCTCAGGGAAGCGGGTAGGCTCCAACTCCTCGATGGTGTCTATCTTCCAAGTAGTCAATCTCTTGCCCTTTGCCTTGAAACTCTTCTGACCGATAAACTGCTCGGCATCAATCTCCTCAGCAGGACGGACGGCATCCACACCACCGTAGGTTACCTTGATGCGAGGATATACCGTGTCGGTGAGCATGACTAACTTGCTGTTTGGATTCTCGCCCAAGAAGTTCTGGTGACGCTTCGTGGCATCCATCGTGAATCGCTTGATGTATGGATAACCATCGTTGTCTGCATCGTAGAGGATGGTGGTCCAAATCTTGTGCTCATCCCACTTCTCCAAACGAAGGATGTTGTCCTCGTAATGGTTGTTCACGTCGAAGTTGGTGATGTAGAACTCGCCGTTGTCGAGTACCACCAAGATACTATCGTCATCGAAGAACTCGCCGAGCAAGCGACCGTTCTCATCATAGTTGATACGGTTGACATCTGGGTCGAACCAAACCTTTCTGCCACCCAAGGTGCTGTGTCCGTGGCTCTTCAAACCGATGCGGCGGATGGTGCGCTTGGTGAGGAGGTTGCCCTTGGCGGCACGTCCCTTGATGAGGATGTCGGAGAAGTCCTTCTCTAGGAAGATGCTCTGACGCTTCTTCGTCAAGTCTGGCTCCATCGTCACCTTGATGACCTCAGCCTCGCCGTTTGGATTGGCGGTGAAGTAGATGATGCGACTGCCCGGTGTGCCCTGGGTGATGTCGTACATTTTGTCACGGGTCATGGCGGTCACGTTGAAACGCTTGATGAAATACTCACCTTGCTTGCCGTTACGATAAACACAGTTGTAGATGGTGCGCTTGTCGTTCTTCTTGAATACCTGGACATGAAGGATGTTCTTGCCCACGAATATCTTGTCTGCCACCTTGGTGACCTTGAACTTTCCATCCTTATAGAAGATGATGATGTCGTCGAGGTCGGAGCAGTTGCATACGAACTCGTCCTTCTTCAAGCCTGTTCCCACGAAACCTTCCTGTCGGTTGATGTAGAGCTTTTGGTTGGCTTCCACCACCTTGGTTACCTCAATGGTGTCGAAGTTGCGAATCTCGGTCTTGCGAGGATGCAACTTGCCATATTTGCCCTTGAGATACTCAAACCAGTTGATGGTGACATCGGTCATGTGGGCGAGGTCGTTCTCTATCTCGGCAAGCTCTGCCTTGATCTTCATCAGCAGCTCGTCTGCTTTATCCTTATTATATTTAAGGATGCGCTGCATCTTGATTTCGAGCAACTTGAGGATGTCTTCACGGGTGATCTCACGATGGAAGGCATATTCCACCATGCCCTTGCCATCCACCTCGGCGGTGAAGAGCTTGTCCTTGAATGGCTCCAACTTGGAGTCGATGAAGGCTACCACCTCGTCTTGGGTCTTGCTCTGCTCAAACTTGCGCTCCTTGTAGATGCGTTCCTCGATGAAGATGCGCTCCAAGGAGGAGAAGAAGAGTTGTTCCTCCAGTTCGCCCTTGCGAATCATCAACTCTTTGCGGAGCAGTCCCATGGTACGATCTACACTGTGGCGGAGCACATCGCTGATGGTGAGGAACTTAGGCTTGTTGTCCTCGATGACGCAGCAGTTGGGCGAGATGTTGATTTCGCAATCACTGAAGGCATAGAGGGCATCCATCGTCTTGTCGGAGGAAGTGCCTGGAGTGAGGTGTACGAGAATCTCCACGTTGGCGGAGGTGACATCCTCTATCTTGCGAGCCTTGATCTTGCCTTTCTCCACCGCCTTGGTGATGCTCTCGATGAGGCTTCCCGTGGTCTTGCTGAATGGTATCTCGGTGATGACGAGCGTCTTGTTGTCGAGCTTGTCTATCTTGGCACGAACCTTCAATACACCGCCACGCTGACCATCGTTGTACTTGCTCACATCGATGGCACCGCCAGTAGGGAAGTCGGGATAGATGGCGAACGGCTCTCCTTTTAAATAATGTATAGCGGCATCGCAAAGGTCGTTGAAGTTGTGCGGCAATACCTTGCTGCTCAGTCCCACGGCGATACCCTCAGCACCTTGGGCGAGGAGCAACGGGAACTTGGCAGGGAGCGTGATAGGCTCCTTGTTACGACCATCGTAAGAGAGTTGCCAGTCGGTGGTCTTCGGGTTGAAGACCACGTCGAGTGCGAATTTGGAAAGACGAGCCTCGATATAACGAGGGGCAGCGGCACGGTCGCCGGTGAGGATGTTTCCCCAGTTGCCCTGTGTGTCGATGAGGAGGTCTTTCTGTCCCATCTGCACCAAGGCGTCACCGATGGAAGCATCACCGTGAGGGTGAAACTGCATGGTGTGTCCCACGATGTTCGCCACCTTGTTGTATCTTCCATCGTCCATTCGTTTCATGGAGTGGAGGATACGTCGTTGCACAGGTTTGAGACCATCCTCGATGTGAGGAACGGCACGCTCCAGGATGACATACGAAGCATAGTCGAGGAACCAGTTTTGGTACATGCCGCTGAGATGGTGTACAGCGGAGGCGTCAAATCGGTTCACCGGCTTGTAGTCTGAATGTTGAGTGGATGTGTCGTCGTTCTGCTCGTTTTCCTTAGAATCAGCAGAAATCTCCTCTTCGAGTCCGTCTTTGTCTTTAATTTCGTCGCTCATAGATAGCTTTTAATACTTATTTTGATAATTTTAGGCAAAAATACAAAGAAAATTCGAGAAAAAGGCGTATCTTTGCCGAAAATTTGAAAAAAATAAGATTAATCATGGCACAGGAAGATGTTTTTAAGAAAATTGTAAGCCATTGCAAGGAATATGGCTTTGTGTTCCCTAGTAGTGAAATTTATGATGGCTTGGCTGCCGTTTACGACTATGGTCAGAATGGTGTTGAGCTGAAAAATAATATCAAGCAGTATTGGTGGCAGAGCATGGTATTGTTGCACGAGAATATCGTTGGTCTTGATGCAGCCATCTTCATGCACCCTACTGTATGGAAGGCCTCTGGTCACGTAGATGCCTTCAACGATCCATTGATTGACAACCGTGATTCCAAGAAACGTTATCGTGCCGATGTGCTCATCGAGGATCACATGGCTAAGTATGAGGAGAAGATCGCCAAGGAGATCGCCAAGGCTAAGAAGCGCTTCGGTGATAGCTTCGACGAGGCTCAGTTCCGTGCTACCAACCCTCGTGTGTTGGAGAACCAGAAGAAGCATGATGAACTTCATGCTCGCTATACCGAGGCTATGCAGGGGCCAGACTTGGAGATGTTGAAGCAGATTATCCTTGATGAGGGCATCGTTTGTCCTATCAGCGGTACCAAGAACTGGACAGACGTTCGTCAGTTTAACTTGATGTTCTCTACCCAGATGGGTGCTGCCAGTGATGCTACCAGCAAGGTATATCTCCGTCCTGAGACAGCCCAGGGTATCTTCGTAGATTACTTGAGCGTTCAGAAGACCGGTCGTATGAAGTTGCCATTCGGTATCTGCCAGATAGGTAAGGCATTCCGTAACGAGGTGGTAGCTCGCCAGTTCGTCTTCCGTATGAGAGAGTTCGAGCAGATGGAGATGCAGTTCTTCTGCCAGCCAGGCACAGAGATGAAGTGGTTTGAGTACTGGAAGAAGGTTCGTTTGGCATGGCACGAGGCTCTCGGCATGGGTAACGAGAACTATCGTTACCACGACCACGAGAAGTTGGCTCACTATGCTAACGCCGCTACCGACATCGAGTTCAAGATGCCATTCGGTTTCAAGGAGGTGGAGGGTATCCACAGCCGTACCAACTTCGACCTTTCTCAGCACGAGAAGTTCAGCGGTCGCTCTATCAAGTACTTCGACCCTGAGAAGAACGAGAGCTATGTACCTTATGATGTAGAGACCTCTATCGGTGTGGACCGTATGTTCCTCAGCGTGATGTGCCACTCTTATTGCGAGGAGAAGTTGGAGAATGGTGAGACACGTGTAGTCTTAAAGTTGCCAGAGGCATTGGCACCAGTGAAGTGCGCTGTATTCCCATTGGACAAGAAGGAAGGTCTGCCAGAGTTGGCTCGCGAGATTGTTGACGAGTTGAAGTTCCACTTCAATACTCACTATGGCGATCCTAAGGACTCTATCGGTAAGCGTTATCGCCGTCAGGATGCCATCGGTACTCCATTCTGTATCACCGTTGACCACGAGACTCCTAACGACCACAAGGTAACTCTCCGTTACCGTGACACGATGGAGCAGGAGCGTGTTGCCATCAGCGACCTCCGCAGCATCATCGAGGATCGTGTCAGCATCACAAGCGTATTGAAGAAGCTTGGTAAGGAAATCAAGAACTTCTAATCGTATATCTATCTATATATATAAATAGGTATATTAATATCTGTAATCAAATACATCTAGATGAATTTGAAGAATTTGAAATATATGTTCTTTCTGCTGATGACGGCGTTGGTGCTGTCATCATGCAGCGAGACGGACGATGATTCGCAGGCTGAGTTTGCCAACTGGCAGGCACGCAACGACCAGGCTTTCGCCGACACCTTGGCTTTTGCCAGACAGCAGATTAATGCCGGTAGCACAGAGTGGAAGGTGATACGCAACTGGTCGCTCAATAATCAGACGGGCAACAAGGACCAGGCTGGCAACCAGTACACTCCTTCCTACAAGGATGATGAATACATCGTGGTGCATGTCTTGGGCACAGGTAGCAGCGAGGTATCTCCTCTCTATACCGACTCTATCCAGATGAGTTATCGTGGAAGATTGATTCCTACCACCTCTTACAAGGATGGATATGTATATGACCAGACTTTCTCTGGTACATACGATGCTACCAAGGCTCTTCCTACCAAGGGAGTGGCAAACAGTTGGATAGATGGCTTCACCACTGCCTTGCAGAATATGCACGTTGGCGACCATTGGCAGGTGTTCATCCCTCAGAATTTGGGTTACGGCTCAGAGGTGAAAACTGGCATCCCAGCTTACTCCATGCTCCGCTTCGAGTTGATACTGAACGGTGTCAAGCATGGTAATGGTGCTTGGGTAATGAAATAATACATCAAATCGCCCTGTCGGCTGGAAAGGCTGGCAGGGCGATTTTGTTTGTATATGATGGGGAACGGCTAGGGTGAGAAAGCAAATCTAAAAATATGTTGCAAAGGATAAACAAGTGTTTGTGTTCGCACACATTTGGTTGACGTACATCAAAAAAATGTTAGAAACTTGCAAATTTATTCATAAAATCATTGCAGTTTCAAGGAATAGTTGTACCTTTGCATCAGAAAATATAAGTTTTAGGTTTTTAGTTAGGTAATAGATTGTTCTAGGTTATTAGTTTGAAGGTAAAAATTAAGATTGTTATTCAAGGACGACAGGTATTAGGTTTAGAAAGGTAAATAAAAGATTGTTTATTCAAGGACGACAAATAGGTTTGGTTATCTTATAAAGGTAATTAGTGAGTATTTTGGGAATAATGATTGAAGAGAAAGTAATTATTTTATGTTTATAAAAAATGGCGATTCCTCAAATTGGGGTCGCCATTTTCTGTTATTTGGTGTTCGTTTTGCTGGATAATGGAATATCATTCGATTGATAAAAGTTATGCTATATAGTAAAAAGACTGATTATTTGATGGAGTCCATCCGCTTGGGGCGTGACATGGCTCGCCGGGAGAAACTCAACCTGATTGTGGGGCTGAGCATCCCTTCTATGTTGGCGCAGATTTCCACGGTGATGATGTTCTTCATCGACGCTTCTATGGTGGGGCATCTCGGTGCTGAGGCTTCGGCTAGCATCGGACTGATAGAATCTACCACTTGGTTGATAGGCAGCTTGCTCAGTGCGGCAGCCACGGGGTTCTCGGTGCAAGTGGCGCATTTCATCGGTGCCAACGATTTTGTCAAGGCTCGACAGGTTTTTCGTCATGCCTTGATTTGTGGCTTGCTTTTTAGTGTCTGTCTTGCCCTGGTAGGAGTGGCGATCCATCTGCCCTTGCCTTATTGGTTGGGTGGCGGCAGCGACATCGCAGACAATTCCTCTCGCTATTTCTTGATTTATGCGCTGGCTTTGCCTTTCATCTTCCTCTATCATACTTCGGAGATGATGCTCAAGTCGGCTGGCAATATGCACACACCGAGCGTCATGGCGATATTGGTGTGCATCTGTGACGTGGTCTTCAATTACCTGTTTATATATATATTCAAGATGGGAGTGGTCGGGGCAGCTTATGGCACAGCCTTGGCATACATCTGCATCTCCTTGCCTAACCTCTGGTTGGCGGCGTGCCAAAACAAGATTTTGAATCTTCGCCAGGATGCCGCTCGTTTCCATTGGGTGAAGGAGTATGTTCGCAATGCCTGCAAGATTAGCATTCCTATTGCCATCCAAAACATCTTGATGAGTGGTGCGCAGATAGTGAGCACCATGATTGTGGCTCCGCTAGGCAACATCGCCATCGCCGCCCATTCCTTTGCCATTACTGCGGAGAGTCTCTGCTATATGCCGGGGTATGGTATCGGTGATGCCGCTACCACCTTGGTGGGACAGACGCATGGAGCCAACCGAATGGACTTGTGCAAGAACTTCGCTTATATGACGGTGGGCTTGGGCATGGCAGTGATGGCTCTGATGGGAGTCGTGATGTATGTCTTCGCTCCAGAGATGATAGGTCTGTTGTCGCCAGTGGAATCTATCCAAGAGTTGGGTACCACCTGTTTGCGCATCGAGGCTTTCGCCGAACCGTTCTTTGCGGCAAGCATCGTCACCTATAGTGTCTGTGTGGGAGCAGGAGATACCTTCAAGCCTGCTGCCATCAACCTCAGTACGATGTGGTTTGTGCGCCTCACCTTGGCATACGGCTTGTCGAAGAGTTACGGCTTGGAGGGAGTCTGGATAGCCATGGCAGTGGAGCTGACGTTCCGAGGCATCCTCTTCTTGGTGCGACTCTTCCGTGGGTCTTGGACGAAGAGTTTCAACGTGAGCCGATAAGGTGGGCTTTCAAGGGAGCCGAGGAAGGTGTGTTAACGCAATGTTAGGGCACGTCTGGGCAAATGTTAGTTTAATGTTAAGAATGGAGGCATTTTGGAAGTTTTCACTCTAAATACTTGCAACGTCTCTTTAATTATGTTATTTTTGCACCCTGAAAGCTACCTAAAATGAAGGGTATTACGTTTCGTTAGTATAGAGGAGGAACATGGCAAACAACTCGAAAGACGAGGAAAATATTTAATTTACAACTATAACAATGAAGTTAAAGCAAATTTTCGTAGCAGCGATGATGCTGCTTGCTACAGGTAGTATGATGGCACAGCAGATGCCACAGATACCTGTTGACAAGAATGTGAGAATCGGTCACCTCGACAATGGCTTGACCTATTACATTCGTCACAACAATTTCCCTGAGCATGTAGCTAGTTTCTACATTGCACAGAAGGTGGGCTCCATCAATGAGAATGACGACCAGCGTGGTTTGGCTCACCTCTTGGAGCACTTGGCTTTCAATGGCTCCGAACATTTCCAGGGAAACAGTCTCCAGAACTATCTCCAGAGCATCGGCGTGGAGTATGGCAAGAACTTGAATGCCTACACCAGCATCGACAAGACGGTATATTATTTCACGGATGTTCCTACTACCCGTGCCACCGCTGTCGATTCCTGCATGTTGATTCTCAAGGATTGGAGTAATGGTATCTCTCTGACGAAGGAGGCGATAGAGGGTGAGCGTGATGTCGTTCACAATGAGTATCGTATGAGAATGGTAGGTCAGCAGCGTATGTTGGAGCGTTCTCTCCCTGCTCTCTATCCTGGCAGCAAGTATGGTTATCGTATGCCAATCGGTCTGATGAGTATCATTGATGGTTGCGATCCTGAAACTCTCCGTGCTTACTATCGCAAATGGTATCGTCCGGACAATCAGGCTATCATCATAGTAGGTGATATAGATGTTGATCACATAGAGGCACAGATCAAGAAACTCTTCAGCGGCATCAAGGTTCCTGCTAATGCAGCAAAGGTGATCCCTGAGACCGTGCCAGACAACAATACTCCTATCTATGTCATCGACAAGGACAAGGAGCAGAATTTCGACCTTGCTTTGGTTAGCATGAAGCACGATGCTACTCCTGATTCCTTGAAGGGCGGCATCGACTATTTGGCTAGCTCTTATGTCAAGGGTGCTCTTACTGCGATGTTGAATGCTCGTTATGCTGAGAAGGCATTGGAGCCTGACTGCCCATTCTTGCAGGCTGGTTGCGATGACAGCGAGTACTTGGTATCTCGTACCAAGGATGCTTTCAATATCAATGTAGTGGCTAAGCCAGGCAAGATGTTGGAGGCTTACGGCGCTGCCCTCCGTGAGGCTAAGCGTGCCAAGGACTTCGGTTTCACTGCTTCTGAGTACTTGCGTTACAAGGATGACTTCATGAGCAGCTTGGACAAGATCTATTCTAATCGTGACAAGATGAAGAACGAGCAGTTCACTACTCAGTATGTGGAAAACTTCATCGCCAACGAGCCTATCCCATCAGTGGAGGATGAATATCAGATCTATAAGATGATGGTGCCAAACCTCCCTGTGGATGTCGTGAATGCTTATGCCAAGAAGTTGATTTGCGAGACTGATACCAACTTTGTTACTCTCGTGATGATGCGTGATGCTGAGGGTGCTGTTTATCCAACACAGCAGCAGTTGGCTGACGTCGTAAAGCAGGTGCGTGGTGAAAAGCTCGAAGCTTACGTTGATAATGTAAAGCAGGAACCATTGATGACAGAGCTTCCTAAGGCTGGTAAAATCAAGAAGACTACAGAGAATAAGTTCTTCGGTTACAAGATGCTTACCCTCTCTAATGGTGCCAAAGTAGTGCTCAAGAAGACTGACTTCAAGAACGACGAGGTACAGTTTGCTGCCACTGCCGATGGTGGTACTTCTGCTTTCGGAACAAAGGATCTCAACGAGGTGAAGATGATGGGTGCCTTGATGAACTCAAGTGGTTTGCGTGGCTTTACCAATAATGACCTTGAGAAGGTATTGGCTGGTAAGATTGCTTCTTGCGGATTCAGTGTTTCAAGATACCGTCATGGTTTGGGTGGTGGCTCAACTCCAAAGGATTTGGAGACTTTGATGCAGCTCATCTATTTGAAACTCACCAATCTGACTAAGGACGAGAAGGCTGTCAACAACCTGATCAACAATCAGGTAACAGCACTCGCTAACCGTAGCAACAATCCTCAGTCTGTATTCCAGGATTCATTGACCAGCACGCTCTATCCTGGTAATCCTGTATTCCGCACAATGACAGTGGATGAGGTGAAGAGTGTAAACTACGACCGCGCACTTGAACTCGGTAAGCAGCTTTTCGGTAATGCGAAGGATTATACCTTCTTCTTTGTCGGCAACTTCGATGAGGCTAAGATACTTCCTCTTATCGAGCAGTATATCGCTTCTTTGCCAAACAACGGAAAGAAATTTAAGAACGTAGAGACATTGCCAGTGAAGGGTGAAGTTGTCAACAAGTTCACCAAGGCAATGGAGAATCCACAGGATGTAGCTGCTGAGATCTGGTGCTCAGAGGCTCCTTATACATTGCGCAACTCAGTTCTTGCTGATATCGCAGCTCGCGTTATCAATATGGATTACAACCGTAATATCCGTGAAAAGTTGAGCGCTGCTTATTATGCTGGTGCTGATGCTATGGAAAGTGTAAAACTTGATGGTAAGACCATGCGTGTAGGTGTTACTGGTAATGCAATGATGAACCCAGACAAGTCTAAGGATGCTATTCCTTACTTCTATTCTGGTTTGAAGGATGCGATGGAGCAGCCTAATCTGGATGACCTTCAGAAAGTGAAGGAAATCCTTCTGAAGCAGGCTGATGTAAGCTGTAAGCAGAATGGCTACTGGATGGGTGTTATTTCTGAGTATCTGCTTCATGGTATTGATACTCATACCAACTACAAGAAGGAGGTAAGCTCTGTAGATGCAAAGGCAGTGAGCGATTTCCTCAAGAATGTAGTGATGAAGGATGGCAACCACGTAGAGGTTATCATGCATGCAACAAAGGCTGGTGAGGCTAAGTAACAAGAAAAATGTCACATAAATATATAAAATCCCGATACAATTGTTGTTGTATCGGGATTTTTTTGTACTTTTGTCCACAAAATAGAGAGTTTAGTGAAAGATAAGTTTAATGTTTTAATTTAAAAGTAAATGAATTTCAAGAAGATGAATTTCAATTCGTTGAAGCGAATTGTTTTGGCGCTTATGCTGATAAGTGTAAGCATGGTGAGTGTGCAGGCACAGCTTCTTTACAAGATTAGTAAAGATAGTACCGACCAGAAGCCTTCCTATATCATGGCTTCCAACCGGCTCATGAATCCTATGGGTGTTGTTAGTCTGAGTGGTGAGTTGAAGGAAGCACTTACTAATACCGATCAGATGTATTTCGAGGTAAACAAGGCGGCTTATCAAGAGACCATCAATGACGCTAAGAAACTGGCTGACGGCAAGACTCTTCTCAGTTTGCTTACTCCGGCTCAGCAGACAAAGCTTAATGCTTTCCTCAAAAAATACATGGAGGTGGATTTCCGTAGTTCTTACGTGCAGAAGAAATATGGCAACTTGACTCCTGCTGCCTTGATGGAAGATATGGAGCAGTTGCTCTTTGTTGCCAACCACATGGGACAGTATGACCCAACCCATACTTTTGACCAGTATTTTGAAGCACAGGCAAAGGCAAACAATGAGACTGTAGGCGGTTTAAGTGATGTGGATGCTTATATCAACGATACTTATAAGAGTGACCTGAAGCAGCAGGTGGCACGCTTGGTAGAGTTTCTGGAGAATGAGCCTACAGAGTTGGCCAAGTTGAATAAGGCTGTAGGTGCTTTCAAGGCACAGGACGTAGATGCTGCTTTCAAGGCTACAGGCGCTCATGTTTCTCAACCAACTCTTGAGGCTTGGGCTGCAAAGGTGCAGACTGTGATGGCAGAGAAGCCAACCTTCTTTGTTGTTGATGCCGCCAATTTAGGTGGTGAGAATGGTCTTCTCCAGTTGCTCCGCAATGCCGGCTGCAAAGTAGAAAAGTAATAAACTGAGCCCTTTTTTTTAAGTGGGCTCAGTGAATAATTATATAGAACTATTTTTTCTGTGATGGCAAACTACAACAAAAAAGAATCGGAATGGTGGATTTTCGAATAGAAATTGGTGGAAATACACGAAAAGAGAAGAAAAAATGTAGTTTATGAATTGAATTCGAATACACTTTCATTATTGTCCACTATAAAATCTTAATATTGCACCTTTATCTATATGGGAAAAAGTAATTTTGCGATATAATAATAAAATGAACTTGTCAAACCGTATCTGAAAAACATTTGAGTGCAATACAGAGATTCATTCTTTGTTTTGATAAATCACATTCAATAGATATAGGCAACAAGAAAACGATGATTAAATAAAACAAAAAACATTATAAATATAAATGTAAATAAAATGAAAAGATTGATTGACTTTTGCTTGCTTCTCCTGATGGTATTCTGGGGAAGCAATGCTTGGGCGGACAAGACAATGACATTCAGTGCCACATCACCGACAAACGATTGTTACCTAACCAAACTGCAGGTTACCAAAGGAAATTCCCAATCGATTAAAGAAGGAGGCATTACTTTGACAATCACTGCAGCAGGTGAAAATGCCAGTTGGAACACTGCCGTTGCTGGTTCTAACCATGGACAAACGATTGGGCTAGCGACAGGTGCCAAAATCACGATTTCAAGCTCATCAGCAGAAATGAAGATTACAAAAATTGTATTCCATTTTGATGACAAGGATAAAAATAAAGGGTACTTTACTGAAAGCTCAACTACAGGCGGCACTTTAGACCCAAAGGAAGCCACAAGTTATGTCACCACACAAACCTGGTCATCAGACCAAGGTGCAAGTTCTGTATCCCTTATCAATAATAGTAGTACAGATAAAGCCTACATCACATCCATTGAAATCATTTATCAAACAGGTGGCTTGGACAATCATACGGTACAGAATTACCCTTACACATGGAATTTCACAGACGAGAGCCTATGGAAAAATTCAGAAAGCCAATTCGTATCTGAAATTTGGAAACATATCATCACTGACGAAGGAGCCAATGAATGGCGAAACAATGCTCACGAAGAACCTACTGTTGCCACAGGTTATGATGTTGACTTACTTCGTGGTCTTCGCTTCACAGGTCACGTATGCGCAGATAGAAAAAACAAATGCGTTTCCCTTCCAAGAAATGCCACCATCACCATTCCTTCTCTTCATAAAGGACAGAATGTAAAGATTTCTTATACGGGTGTAGGCATTCTTCCGACGACCAACCTGAAAGTTTCTCAAGAAAGAAAGGACAATATAGAAATATACAAAGTGACTCAAGATGGTGATGCCAGCCTAACAGTTGACCCTACCAACACAACTGATTGGGGAGCATTGAATTGGGGAGCATGGATTTCGCAAATCTCTGTACTTAATGCCGCACCTGTTCTTACCATGACAGCACCTGTGGACAAAGCAACAGGAGTCGATCCTAACCTCAGCTCCATCACGGTGATTTCTGAAAAAGCATTGTGGGCTTACGATGTCAATGGAACCAAGACTTCTACGGCGAAAACCATCAAGGCCACATTGACCTCTGACGACGAAAACAACAATATGGTAGTAACTGCCACTTTTACCGCAGGTGAAACTGGCGTGAAAGAACTCAACTTTACACTACCCCAAGGCAAGCAGTTGAAGTCAGCTACCACATATACCTTGAATATTCCTGAAAATGTGATCATGGAGACTTCGGGTACGGGCAACAAGAACTGCAGCTTCACATTCTCAACCAAGGGATTGAACTATTTGGGAGCATACAATGGAGAAAAAATAATTGCAGCTAATCCAGATTCAGTTTCCACACTCGACAACAACCAAGTGGCGTTTGCTTTCGAAGAAAATTTTGAGAAAACAGCCGACTTCAATGTTACCGTATACGGCGGTACGACAGTAAAGTCATATACCAAGGATTCTAAAGAATGCTTCATTAGCAACAAGAGACTTTACGTGCCAGTTACATTAACAGCAGGTAAGCATTACTCCATCAAGATTACTGCCGGTAGCTTGAAAGATGCTACAGCAGGCTCTACCTTGAAGAACAATCAGATTGTATTGAACTTGATTAGTTCCATGAAGGGTATAAACCTGAGTATGACCACCCCATACAATCAGGACGATGCTCCTCTCACCACACGTATCATCTTGTCTGCCAAAGACAATGATGGAAAAGATACAAATATCAAGAACAATGTAACAGCGACTCTCGAGGGAAAAAGCGCAGACGGAAGCCAGACCCACAACATAGGAACAGTGACGGGTATCGCAAATGGCAACAAACTTGTATTTACGCCCAAAGAAGGTCAGCAGCTTCTTCCCAACTATACCTATACTTTAAAATTGAAAGAAAAGGCAGAACTTAAAGATGTAGTCGGAACGTTGGACGATGACACCTTTGTATTTACAACAGCCAAAGTGATAGGTAACGCACCAATAGTAGAATCTACGTCCCCTGCAGCAGAATCTACCATACCAGTGGGAGAAGTTCAGCCGACTACATCCAAGAAGATAGAAATAAAATTCAATGAAGACATCCAACTTTTGGATGGTGCCTTGATTTTCTGTCGCCCTATGGGTGGTAGCGAAAGCTATCAATCTATAGAATACTACAGCGCAAGAAGCAACAATTACAATACTATTCATGCCGAAGGAAACAAATTGTGGTTTGAGTACTCTGGCCAGCACTTATTCTATGGCATGCGCTATGAGGTGACAATTCCTACATACGCCATTGTAGGAAATGGCGGGCAGCCAATGAAGGAAAACTTCAAGTTCTATTTCGAGACCCCTAAGTCTGGAGATGCCTCTGACTCTCGTGCTATAAAAGATGTTTATACCTGGGATTTCACCAATATCTCAGCCTCCACTTTCACTAAAATCAAAGAAAGCGTAGATGAGAATAAGACCTATTGGGGATTTGACGAAAAAAACCATGCATACGGAAGTAGCAAAGCACCAAAGAACAGACCATTTGCACAAGGACAAGAGATAAAAGCAGGCGCAAGCAATACCTTTATTCTGCCAGAACTAAAAGGCTTGCTGTTCAACTTAGTGAAATACAATAGCAACAGATTCCAAATAGTATGTGAAAATGGGTCAGAAGACAAAGGTAACACCTATCTGTACCTCAATGGTGGAACACATTACGTCACCATTCAATCGGTTCCTGCCAAGGCAATGGTTTACATAGAACACAATGATAAGGAGATGTTCAATCTGAACACATTAGGCGTCGATAGCCTCAAAACAATTACAAACAGTAATAATAATTGCGTTTCAGTCTATCAACTCGGGAATACGACCAAGGACTTAACTTTCTGTGTACAGAACTGCAAACTATACCGCATAGCCATCGTCAAGGACAACAAGACTATAGGAAGTGCCGACAAAGATTACATCAAGTATGCCACATATAGCCAGAGCTACCCTGTAGATTACAGCTTGAACGAGAGGCTCAACGGAACGGCAGTCACTGCCTACAGTGTCTCTGCCGACTATCAGTCGAATGCCACCTCTGTGAAGTTCACGGAATTACCGAACAACCAATCCGCTTCTGGCGAAGGTGTCATCTTGAAGACTTCCGGCAACTTAGGCGAGAGCCATCCTATCTTCACCACGGATGTCAACACTACTCCCAAAAAGCTCACAAGTAATGCCTTGGTAGGAACAACAGGTGACAAAGCGACTACTGAATTTGAAAAAGCGAAGAAAGATGGCTACCAGAACTACATCTTGACCACCAGGTATTTCCACTTGAACAAGGATGATCAGGTGATAGATGGCAACCGACAGTGTTTCTATAAATGGGTAAAAGGCGATACCAAGAGCAACTTCGCATACTTGCAGCTGAAGAATCCAGGCAATGCCAATGCCAAGACCGTCATTTATTTGGACTGGTTTGGCGATACCACGGGTATCCATGGCATGACTGCTCCATCACAGGTCACCAGTGGCAAAACCTATTACACCTTGGATGGAAGAAAAGTAACAAGTCCTACCCAGAAAGGTATCTACATCATCAATGGTAAGAAGATAATAATCAAATAAAAAAGTAAAAAAATGAAAAGAATATATATAGCACCTATGGCTGAGACCATCAAGCTCAACCTTTCCTCTTCTGTCCTGGAAAGCGCAGTCATAAATGGTTCTAATGGTGCTAATGGCGAGGATGCGCAAGCCAAGCAATTTAACACTTGGAACTTTGACGACGAGGAAGAGGAAGAAAAGCAAAGCAATATTTGGGAATAATTGCCAATGCTACCATCAAGGAAATTGGCAAATTTCTCGCTAATTAATTGAGATAATGACAGAGATGGGCAAATCATTGCAAAAATATTTGGCTGTTTTAGAAAAATATGTAACTTTGCAGCCGCAAATGTAAACTTGCCTTCAGAAACCAAAAAAGTCCCGCTGTTAGGATGAAATTCCTTACAGCGGGACTTTTTTCGTGATGTCCTCGACTCTCTATCGAGCGGGGGATAAAGATCATAATCTTACAGCATAACCTTCTTCCTTATCAATGGAATTTACCACATACGAGTGCCTTCCCTCTGGAAGAAAAACAAGCTGCACACGAGAATCTCTCTTAAAAGATAATCTCTTTAATTTCTGCTTTTAGCCTTAGAGGCAAGAGCCTCGCGGCGATCACGAAGAATGCTCTGGCATCTGCTGATAGCCTGATTCTGATTCTCTTCGTTAACCTTTACTAAACAATCGTTCATAACCTTTTGTGTTTTGATAAACCTATTGTGATTTGAATACGTTGCAAAGATAGAGCATTCTCAGAGAAAATGAAAGAAAAACCGATAAAAATGCAAGGTCGTTGCCCTATTTTTTGATATACATCAAACAATTGGCAAATCTTCATCCCGATTTAACCGAATATTCACACTCTTAACTCTCTTTATAGGGATTTTCCACAAGAAAAAGGGAAAAAACTTTCTCTATTTGCTATTTTTTTGCGAAATTTGCACTCGAATTTTAAATAATATATAGGATAGGTATGAAAAAAGTTTTTTTAATGGCTGCCCTTGTGCTCGCTGGTGCAATAGGCAGTTTTGCAACTGAGATGAATGAGACTTCTTTGTCTGAGATGACAAGTTGCCCTGTGAAGAAGACAACCAAGAAGTCAACTAAAAAGACAACAACCAAGAAGACAACTAGTTCTAAGACAACCAAGTCTAGCACGACCACTGCTGCTACGACGGCTGCATCTACTAGCACTTCTACAACATCCACAACTCCTTCCACCGCTTCTTCAGCCACCTCTACCGGTTCTACGATAGCAGGCGTATTGGGTGGTTTGCTTGGTGGTGGCAGTAGTAGCAGTACTGCTGGAAGCATCATCAATGGCATCTTGGACAATGTCATTGGCTCTTCTACCTTCAAGCAGGCAGACCTCTGTGCTTCTACTTGGAAATACAATAAGCCAGGTTGCGCTTTTACATCCGAGAATCTCTTGGCTAAGGCAGGTGGTGATATCGCAGCCAACAAGGTAGAGAGTGAATTGAGCACTTATTATACCAAGGCTGGTTTCACTAGCTCCAATACTTATTTCAAGTTTAATACAGACGGCACTTTCGAGTCAAAGATTCATGGCAAGTCTTGGAAGGGTACTTATACCTTCGATGAGAAGACCCACGACATCACGATGAAGGGCTTGTTGCTCAGCATCTCTGGCTTCGCAACCAAGAAGACGAGTGGCGTGAGCCTCTTGTTTGAGTCGAAGAAACTCTTGACCTTGGTTCAGACCTTGACAGCATTGAGTGGCAACTCTACCCTCAGCACCATCGGCAATATCACCAAGAACTACGATGGTGTACGTGTCGGTTTCGACTTGGCAAAGTAAGACATCGTTTTTTATTTGGCAAGATATAACAGAAAGCCCTGCGCCTTTAGAAAGAGACGCAGGGCTTTATATTTTTAGTTATTAAATGTTGAGTTTCTTCTGAATGGGGGGTGTCAATTATAGTTTTGCTTGATATGGAGTCCTTTTCAACTATAGCTTGACTTGAAGTGGAGTCTTCAATGCCTCCAAGAATTCCTTGATGCGGATTTGCCACTCGGTGTAACTGCGAACGTCATACTTGCTCCAGGCTGCACCGAAGTAGTAGCTGTACTTCTCGGCATTCTTCAGACCACGCTTCAACCCGAGGGCATGGCCTGTCGCTCCATCGTGCTTCTTGTCGAAGAGCTGGTAGTAGGTGTTGTCGATACCGTTAGGGAAGAGAACGCCTACAAAGACTTGGGAGTTGTTGACCTCGATGTTGTCGGTTGGGTCGGCATAGCTCACGTAGTCCTTGGCAAAAGTCTTGGTCTCGGTGTCTTCCTCGTGGATAGGGAAACCAGTGGCGAAGTCGGTAGGGTGGGTGAGACCTTCGTACCAAACGGTCATCTTATTGAAGTTGCTGCCTTTGTCGAGCGAGATGATGCGATGCTCCACCACGTTTTGCATATCTCCTATGGTGGAAGGATTGTAAGTGAGCTCTACGGTGAAGCGAAGCGGACCATTGTCCAAAATCTTGTAAGTCTTGTAGCAGTAAGGCAAGAATTGTTGATTTCCAATCATGAGGCTGGGTGCGCCAAGTCCGAGGGTGGCTCCCACACGGTAAGGGTCGAGACCATTGCCGTGGTCGAGGTGGAAGGAGGTGGTGACATCTATCTCGTACGACTCTGCCTTCAAAGCCTTGATCTTTGCTTTCTGTGCTTCGAGGGCTGCACCTGAGAGATTCTTCATTTTTCGTTCTTCACTCTTCACTTTCTCATCGACCTTGTCGCCATCGACATTGCCTTGCTTGTCCATTACATATCGTTCATATACCACGGTGTCAGGTGTGTTCTTCGCCCAGATGTCGGTGCCGAAGGAACGCTCTCCAGTACGTTGGAGGGCAGGACCATAGACACGATAGGCACATCGGTCGTTCTCCCAAGCGATGTCATCCTTTCGCATCTTGTAGAGTGCTCCAGTAGTCCACACCTTCTGTGGATATGGCTTGCCGATGCTGATATAGTAGGTGGCAGAGCCATGAGGACGGATGCTGGCATCGATGAGGAGTTTGCCATCGTGGGTAATCTGTGAACCAATCTGCTGCCCTCGCTTGTTTTTGACGATGTAAGCCTCGCCCTTTTTGGGAGCGATGCCTGCCAATTTGGCTTTCACGTCACTTATGTTGACTTCCACCAATTCTTGGCGTTGGGCATCGGTGGGGTTGTTGACCACGATGGTGGCTTGTTGGGCATAGCTGTAGTTAGAACCAGCCAATGCCAAGAGCATTATGATGCCCTTTGGGATGTAGTTGCTTTTCATCTTTGTTTTGATTTGTTTTTATATTTAATACGAATGAATAGTCTAGGCTACTTAATGAGGTACTCTATATAATAATGTATATGAAGCTGGGAATTGGGTAGTCGGGGTTATTCCTCGACTACTTGAATCCCCATACTGATGTCTTCCTTTGGGCGATCGCCACGCAAGGTCTCGCAGTTCTGAATCTTCTCCACTACGTCCAAACCTTCCTCTACCTCGCCGAATACGGTGTATTGGTTGTCGAGGAAAGGAGTGCCACCAGTCTCGGTATAAGCTTTCACTTGTTCTTCGGTGAACCTAGGATAACCTTGCTCCTTGCACTTCGCCTTGGTCTCGTCGATGAGTTGGTCTTGTAGCTTCATCAATCCCTCACGGTCACGGTTGCGGCGGAAGTTCATGATTTCATCATGATGCTCCTTGGCAAGTTGGTTGAAGACGGTTTGCTCCATTTGCATCCCCATCTGTTTCTCCATCTGCTTGAGCTCGTTCTGTTTGTAGGTCTTGCCCCAAACGATATAGAACTGGCTGCCGCTGCTCTCACGGTTAGGGTTGACTTCATCGCCCAATCGGGCTGCACTCAAAGCACCACGTTTGTGGAAAAGTTGCGGATAAACGAACTCGGCAGGGATGGTATAGTCTGGGCCGCCTGTGCCGAGCATCTTGCCCTTGGGAGCACCCTTGCTGTCTGGGTCGCCGCCCTGGATCATAAAGTCCTTGATGACACGGTGGAAGAGTGTGCCATCGAAATATCCCTCCTTCGCCAACTTGATGAAGTTGTCACGATGCAGGGGAGTCTCGTCGTAGAGGCGCACCTTGATGTCGCCTTTTGTCGTCTTAATGATAATCTTAGCCATAATGATTTAGTGTATAATTTATAATGTACAATGTATAATTATTCATTATAATACTCGTTCCATTCCTTCATCGCCTCCTTCCAGTCGGTCTGCTCACCGCTGGCTACGGCTTCCTTCTGTCTTTCAGCCTCGTCACGAGCCTTGTCTCTGGCACGTTTAGCTTTCATTGCCTCGATGGTGGCATCATCGAGTATCTGGATGGCACCACGTTTCACTGCAGCTTGCAGTTCTTCCTCTCCGAAAGCCTTGCTCGGCTCATTGAAGTCGGAGATGTTGAACTCATATTTCACACGAAGGTCGTGACGTATCAGTTTCTGCTGCAATCTATTGCCAGCATTCTTTAGTCGGAGCAACTTGCCGATTTCCTTGATTTCTCCTGCTGAGTATTTGTTTCTTCCCATTCAATAAATGTTTGACTGTATTTTTGTCTATGTCGGATAACGCTTTATATATAATTGGATAACTCTTTATATATAATAAGGTGTCATCTCTATATCGGCTGCAAAATTAATGATAATCCTTGACAATACCAAGATTTCAAGAGAGAAAATCGTTTCTGACGTTATATAATAATAGGTATAGAAGGCTAATCTTGTCACAAAAATCAGAAAAGTCTGCCAAACTGTCATATCCCTTCCCCTTGGCACACGCTTTGTTAAATGGGACATCAGATAAATCACATTATTAACAACGATAAAAATAAAAAAAGATATAATTATGGGAAAAGTAATTGGAATTGACTTGGGTACCACAAACAGTTGTGTTGCCGTTTTCGAAGGTAGCGAACCAGTTGTAATCGCTAACAGCGAAGGTAAGCGTACTACTCCATCAGTAGTAGGTTTCGTAAAGGATGGTGATCGTAAGGTAGGTGATCCTGCTAAGCGTCAGGCCATCACAAACCCTAAGAACACTGTATATTCTATCAAGCGTTTCATGGGTGAGACATATGCTCAGAGCCAGAAGGAGGCAGAGGCAATGCCTTATACTGTAGTAAACGAGGGTGGTTATCCACGTGTTGAGATTGAGGGTCGTAAATATACTCCTCAGGAGATTTCTGCAATGGTTCTCCAGAAGATGAAGAAGACCGCTGAGGATTACCTCGGTCAGGAGGTTACAGATGCTGTCATCACAGTACCTGCTTACTTCTCAGACTCACAGCGTCAGGCTACTAAGGAGGCTGGTCAGATTGCTGGTCTTAACGTACAGCGTATTGTAAATGAGCCTACAGCCGCAGCTTTGGCTTACGGTGTTGACAAGGCTAACAAGGATATGAAGATTGCCGTATTCGACTTGGGTGGTGGTACATTCGATATCTCTATCTTGGAGTTCGGTGGTGGCGTATTCGAGGTACTTTCTACCAATGGTGATACTCACCTGGGTGGTGATGACTTCGACCAGGTAATCATCAACTGGTTGGCTGATGGTTTCAAGAACGAGGAAGGTGTTGACCTCCGCAAGGATCCTATGGCTATGCAGCGCTTGAAGGAGGCTGCTGAGAAGGCTAAGATTGAGTTGTCAAGTTCTACTTCTACAGAGATCAACTTGCCATACATCACAGCCGTTGACGGTATGCCAAAGCACTTGGTTAAGACTTTGACCCGTGCTCAGTTTGAGCAGTTGGCTCACAACTTGATCCAGGCTTGCTTGGTACCTTGCCAGAACGCTATCCGTGATGCTAAGCTCTCTACATCAGATATTGACGAGGTTATCTTGGTAGGTGGTTCAAGCCGTATTCCAGCCGTTCAGACTCTCGTAAAGAACTACTTCGGCAAGGAGCCTTCTAAGGGTGTGAACCCTGATGAGGTAGTAGCAGTAGGTGCAGCTATCCAGGGTG
>ULUS01004987.1_pt1 | contig 47535 bp, 27 predicted proteins | sample 1958761 | NCBI WGS metagenome assembly ULUS01 (sample SAMEA4835767, study PRJEB28245) | human gut metagenome | biome: gut microbiome; material: fecal sample | place: Denmark | collected 2008
TCGTTAGGTTGTTTTTGACTGATTTACGAGCATCCCTATATAAAGTAGGGTTCACTTTTTCCACTTTGCCACTACTTTCTGTACACCTTTAGAATAATCAATATTATAAATCATAATGAATCAAGCCAATTATTCATTTGCTCCAGAGATTCAAAATGAAGAGTATCACCTTTCTTGTACTCTTCACGAGCCTCATCGATCCGCGCTTGTAGTTCCGGCGAAATGGAACTTTCCTTTTCACTTGCAGGATGCAGGACGTTGAGAAGCAAGCTCTCCACATAGTTGTTGAGACTGCGGTTGCTCGCCTTGGCGCGCTCCTTTAATTCATCGAGCAAGGTGCTTTGAAATCTGAAGGATGCTGGTATACGTGTTACTGTTGTTGCCATATCTTTAATGAATTTAAAATGTTATGTATGCAAATGTAATACATTATTATTTATACCGGCAAAGAAAATCAGAAGAAATTCATTAAAGATTCATCAGTAATTCGGAGAGGAACATGTATTTATTTGCTTGAGTGATTATACAATAAATGGGCTGAAAACCTCAGCCGGTACTTAGTCCAGGGTAAGCAAAACGACACCTTGGATTAAATACTCGCTGGGGCTTTCAGCCCACTCACCATACCACGTGGCATGGTGCAACAAAGGTCAGCTCTCTATAGTCCGGAAAAGACATTGCACATCTCTCTTATCCGGAAGACACAACCTTTATTCTGCCGTGACGGGGTCTCCGAGACCGCCCATTGCATTGGCGGCACGCACGGCATAGGTTGCCTTGGTGTTCTTGACGGTGAACTGCGGTTTGGTGGTGAAGCCTATAACCTTGCCATTCTGGCATACAGCCCAGAGAAGCACCTGGGAGTTGTCTGCCCACGTGAGCTTCTTGCCCTTGAGCACCACATGCTGAGGTTTGGGGGCCTGATGGGTGAGAACCGTAGGATTCCAACCATCCTCGCCTCCCATCACCCGCTCGAGTGTGTATTGGGCAGCCTCATCCTTGGAAAGTACGGGATAGTTGTATTCCATGTGATGGGTCGTGGGGTCGTCCACCTTGGCATGCTTGTCAAACGCTTCGTAGCCCAACTTGCGATGACTCAAGTCGACCAACTTGCCGTCGGGGGTATGCGAATTGTACTCGGCAAAGCGCTTGGGATAGCCTCCGTGCATCTCGTTCCAGCCCACATCGGAAGGTATAACCTCCATTGTGGTGTTGATGAACAGGGCTATCGGCGTGCCCATACCCCAAGGACGGCCGAGTGTGTAGCGCTTGTTGATGTCTTTCTTGGCAGAACCGTCCTTGATGACACAGTCCTGGAAGATATAGCCATACTTGCGTGGCACTGATGGTACGGCAATATAACCGGCATCGCTCATGAGCAAGTCCACCTTATTATAATATACGTCGCCCTTGCCACAAAGGAAGTCGGTGCGACCGCGGAGCACGCCACCCTCGAAATAATAGCGACTGTTTTCGTTGTGCGACACATAGGTGTCCTGGAAAGCCCACAGGCACATGTTCTTGCAGACGGTCTTGTCGCCGTTGTCGTTGAGCACGATGTTACGGCCCGTCTTGTCGGGCATGCCACTCTTGAGGGTGAAGTTCTGGAAATAAGTGTTGCGGGCCGTCGGCTCCAGATAGAGCACATCTCCCCTGCCAATGCCCTCGAGGGGACATTGCTGTCCCCACTTTGATGCTACATAGTTGGTGGGAACGGTGTTGACGAGCACCACTTGGTCGCGGTCTTCACCGATAATGGAAACATTGGGTGAAGAGAGATAGGTGGTGGCACTGGGATAGAGTTTGCCATCGGTGCCCTCTACCATTTTCTTGGGGTTGGCAGGAATGACATAGTTACCCTTCTTAATGAATATGCGAAAGCGCTTGGTGGTGTCTGTGCGCTTGTCGGCAGCGGCAAGCGCCGCCTTAAAGTCTCCGTTGTCGGGAACGACAAAATCATAGAGAGCCTTTTGCACAGGCTGTTCCTGGGAATGGGCCAGCGTCATATTCAGTCCCAAAAGAGCCAACAGACACAGGGATTTACGAATATTGTTCATAGTACATGGATTTAGAATTGGAAAAAGGAGCCAAAGGTTCACCACTTCGGTGCCTTTGGCTCCTCTACTAAAGAATATTACTTGTTATTGATCTTTTCGGTAGTAGTGGTACCATTGTCGTAGGTGGTCACCTTCATAATGACACCCTGGCAGTCGGCAGACACCTGCATGCCCTTCATGTTGAAAAAGCGTACAGACTTCACACTGCTGTCAGCAGCCACATTGCTGATGCCGGTGGCCACAGGCGCAGCCTCGCTCAGACCACCCATCTCATTGGCAGCACGAACGCTCCACTGTGCAGTAGCGTCGTCAACGGTGTAGGACGGTTCGGTGGTGAAGGCTGTCACCTTGCCATTCTTGCAAACGGCCCAAAGAAGCACGTAGTCACTGTTGTCCCATGAGAGTGTAGTTCCGGCAAGCTTCACGTTGGCTGGAGCCGATGCCTGCTCGGTGAGAGCCGTCGGATCCCAGTCATCATCCTGTCCCATCACGTTGTGGATCGTCAGAGTCTTTGCCTCGTCGAGGGTGAGTACAGGGTCGTTGGGATGTGTGGCAGGATGTTCCACCTTATCGGCATCCTTGTATGCGCCAAAGAGTTTCTTTCTGCCAGAGAGGTCGAGCTGAGTGCCCGAAGTGAGGAAAGAATTGTATTCGGCAAAGCGTGCTGGCCAACCACCACTCATCTCTGCCCATCCTTCGCCTACAGGAGCAGCGTCCATCTTGGTGTTGATGAAACTTGCTGTCGGCGTGCCTTTGCCCCAAGGACGACCAAGATAGAAGGTCACATCCTTTGTCTCTTTCTTGATATAGCAGTTGTTGAACACATAACCATACTTCTTGGGCTTGGACGGAACAGCGAGATAGCCACCGCCACCGCACTGCTGAAGGGTTACTTCGTTGTAGAACACATCGCCCTTGCCACAGAGATAATCAGTGCGTCCACGGATGACGCCACCCTCGAAGTAGAACTTACCAGCATCGCTGTTGGACACATAGGTGTCCTGATAGCCCCAAAGACGGGCATCCTTGAAGACAGTGCGGTTAGACTGGTCGTTGAGTGCAATGTCACGTCCGTGTGAATCGCCCATAGAGGTCTTGATGGTGAGGTTCTGGAAGTAAGCATCGTGACCGTCCTTCTGGATGATGAGCACGTCGCCCTTGCCGATGCCCTCAAGCGGACAAGCAGCTCCATAACCATTGTCCCAAGTAGCATCAGGAGTCTTATTGGTGATGATCACACCTTCCATAGACTCACCGATGAACGATACATAAGGAGCTTGGAGGTAAGAACGAGGATCGTCGTATGTCTTGCCGTCACCGCCTGTGGTAGTGCCGTTGCAGTCGAACACGTAAGTGCCGTTCTTGATGAAGATGCGGAAACGGTCGGTGGCCGATGCCCCGCGCTTGTTGGCAGCGGCAAGAGCTTCTGTAATCGTGCCGTCGTCGGGAACGACAAAGTCGTATGCACCCTTGGTCACGGCAGGCTTCACCTTGGTCTGGAAGTTGACCACAATGTCCTTGGCAATGGTGTTGTCGGTGAGGTCGCTCACAGAACCGGCATAGAGGATGAACTTATAGTCGGAAGAGTAGTCGAGACCCTTGTATTCACAGATAACGGTCTTGCCACTCACCACGGGTGTCACTTCCATGCTGCCGATAGTAGCCTTGGCATTAGTCGTGAGTTTCACCTTTTCGTCGAAGGTGAGCACCACCTTGCCGTTGGCAGAAGCACCTGTGGACTTGTCGGCAGGAACAGAACTTACGAGCACGGGAGCCGTGCCGTCGTCAACGAGTTTCTGTGTTCCGATGATATAGGTGGCGCCGAGGGCGATACCGTCGTTCTTGGATGCAGTGCCGTCAACAGAAGAAGTCTTGTCGCTCTTCCAACGGAGATATACTTTGGGCAGGTTGTTCACCTCAGCAGGCAGCGAGAAGGTGACATCGGTCCAGTTTTTCACACCATCAATATTAATAGCTCCCACAGACTTCCAGTTCTCGCCGTCGAGAGAGTATTCCACGAGTTGACGCTGGTAGGCATTGTAATTGTATGCCATGGCGGTCAGGACCTTGATGTCGGTAAAGGCAGAAGCGTTGAAAGAGGTCTGCCAATAGTAGTAGCCCACATCGCCATTGCTTGCACCTGTGCGCCAATTGACGGCAGCCGGACGGCCCTCATAGCCGCCGTTGGCCTGGCATTTGTCGAGCCAACCCTGCTCGTCACCGGCTTCGTTGCGCATCACGAGGCTCACGGCATCGTTGTCGGCAGCAGCAAAGTCGGCCGCACGACCCACATTGCCAGCCTTGACAAAGTCCCAGCCAACGATATAGTCAATGGCAGAATAAGAAGCGGTGAACGCCTTGTTCTCGTTCATCACGACGGGCATCTCGGATGCCGTCTCGCCATTGTCCCAGTTAGTAAAGGTGAGGATAGGATTGGAAGAAGCGGTGATGGTCACCTTGGTGCCTTCCTCATACATATTCTTGCCGTTCACAACAGTGGCGGCAGGTGAGAGAGAAACCATATAGTCGTTGGCGCCGCCTTCCACCTTGATGTCAAGAGCGTAGGTGTTCACCTTCTCGAAGTTGGCTGTCAGCGTCTGGTTTTCCGTAACGGTGTACTTGAACTTGGCTTCTGTAGAAACCACGTTGCCGCCCTTGTCGGTCCAGTTGATGAACTTGTAGCCGAAGGCCTTTTCTGCGGTAATGGTTACCTCATCGTTCTCGATATATTCGTCAGACTTCGGATAGATAGAAACATTGCCGCCCTCTGCGGAATTGGCAACGAGTGCAACCGTGTATTTGTTGACAGCCTCAATGGTTCCGTTGACAGTTCCCTCAATAGTAACTTCACCGAAAGCACCATCCTTGGCACTACCAACACCAACAGCCGAAGTCAGATAGAAACCATCGGTGCCGGCAAGTTTGGCCTGCTGGGCTGCGGTGAGGGTAATCTCAAATTTTGCAATGGCGGTCTTGTCATAATCCTTGTTCGATGTTGACTTGCCCTGACGCCATGCGGTGTAAGTACCAAGCGCAACCGTTTCCCCGTTCTCCTTATGAGCGGTAATAACAATACCATTACCAGCGTCTGTTCCACAACGGTTTACGTAACCTGATACCTTTGTTGGGGTGAATGTGAGTCCCACAGCAGGACGAACAAACCAGTTAAGGTCTTTTGTTGTGCCTGCAGGTCTGAACTTAATACCTGTTATACCTGTATCGCTACCGTCTGGATTGGTTATTGTTGTCGTTCCGTTTATTGTGCAGTCGCCGCTATCAAAGGCTACTGTACTAAACGCGTCTGTTGGTGCAGCCACGTTAGCGCCGATATTGGCCCCATCGTTCATGGCAAACACCACCTTGGTAGCCTCGTTGGTGTAGGTCTTGCCGCCTTCTGCCACCACTACGGGAAGCACAATGTTAAAGGTTTTGTAATAGGAGCCGTCGCCAATCACAATGTCAATGGTCTCAGCCTTGCTGCCCACGGTATAGGTGATGGTATTGCCATTGGCAGTATAGTCGGTCTGCCCGTCAATGGTGGTAGTGGTAGGAGCAGAATTAGCCTCAACAGTAACCACAGCACCCTTGGCTGATGGTACGGTGAGTTTCGTTCCAGAGTTCATCTGTGCCCAATCTTGCCAGTTGCCATTGGCAATCTTGCCACCATTGTTGGTGTCGAAGTCAAGTTTCACGTCGATAGTTGTATCATCGACCTTGGCTTGTGTTACATAGATACCAGTCTTGTTTTGGTAAGCGAGGAGCGGTGCACCGTTCTTGCGCTGGAAATCAAAGAGAAGGGTCACTGGCGCAGTGCGGTCAGCGAGGTTCTTGGCATTGTCCGCGAATACAGGAGTGAGGGTCACGTCTGCCGAAGGAGCCGTGATGGTTTCACCTGGTTTATAAGTATTGGTACCGTCTGTCCATGCGGTGAGCGTCTTGCCTGCCACATAAAGTGTGCGGTTGAGGGGCACCGTATAGTTGGCACCCACTTCCACCTTTTCTGCCGCGGGCACCACGCCCTCAGCTTCCACACTGCCCAAACTGTAGGTGACGTTCACCTCTTCTTTCAAATCGGCAGGGTCTGCAGCCTCAACTGCAAAGTAAGGCACATAGCTACCACCGGAAATAGTCAGTGTGGTGGCATCGGTGCCTTTGTAAAAGCATGACACCACATTGTTCGCCTTGTCGCCGTGATAACACTTGCCGATGTTGGTGTTCATCGTTGCCACCTCCGTACCGGCAGCATTCTTCACGCTCACGTTGCTGCCCCAAGCACAGGAACCGAAAGTAATCTTTACGGGACCTGTCACAGGAACCGTGGCAGAGAAGTTCTGCATACCATGGTCCGCTGAATGAAACTTGCACGTGATGACAGCATTGGCATCTGCCGCGTCGGCTGCCACACGGCTCACGCTGCCGTCGGCTGCGACAGCTACACCTAAGGTGACACTTGATTGGGCGGATTGTTCCTCAGAAGTGAGAAGCCCACCATTCGTCAAATCCACCTTGATGTCCCGGAAGTCTGCCTTTGCCACTATTGCAGTGAAAAGGAACAGGCAGAGGAGTCCGAGCCTTGTTAGTTTTGATTTGTACATAAAAGATGATTGTTGATTAAATTAAATATGTGATTACTTGATAATTACTTTCTTGCCGTTCTTGATGGCTACGCCCTTGTAACCGGCAGGAGCCGGTTTTCCGTCAAGCGTATAGAACTTATCTTCCCGATTCTTGTCGGCAGAGATGTTCCTGATGGCCGTTGCTTTGGAAGTATAAAGAACAAACTTGCACACAGCCTGTGTTCCCTGGAAATTAATAAGTAGGGACTTGGTGGCTGGTGTACCCAATGTGATTTCATGGGATACTTCTTGAAGCTCGCCGTCTATTTTACCGGGGAATTTATAGGTTTCTCCATAAGTTTCCTCTCCTAATGTTGCCAAGAAAGCATCCTTGTCGTAGTTGCTGTAACCCGTCACTTGAATCTTGTTGATTTGAATGCCGTCAGGAATAGACAGCGTGTAATTGGTAGAACCAGAAGAGAATTTGAAACAATCGTTCTTGCCTGCGCCATACCCTTTACCTCCTGTATTGGATATGCTGAAGCCATTGTCGAACAAATAGGTTGTGTTTTCACTTCCCGTGTAGTTGGCATTCGACAATATGTATTCCGTCACTTCATCGTTTGCTTCTTCTGTAGCACCTTCAAACGTACCGCCTTCATTCTGCTTGGCGGTAATGTCTGCCACAATGCTGTTCAGATAGATTTCGAGATTGGTGTAACCATCATCATTCTTCTCCTTGCCATCTGCAGCATTGTTGGGGTCGAGATTGTGAGCTACCTCCCAATCATCAGGAATACCGTCACCGTCCGTATCCTTTGGAGCGGCTGTGGAGTTGAGCGTAGGCCACGGACTCCAGTCGGCAGAAGCGTTCTTGGGCTTGAGGTCGTCCTGTGAATCGATGATGCCATACATCTTGCTGGTGCCACCTGTGTAAGTGGCAGCACAATTACGGGTGTCGCTGACCATCACCTTGTCCACATCGTCGCGGTGAAGGCTGGCACCCACATAGTCGAGCACACGGTTGTAGGCATCCTCAGCCGAATGAGTAGTCACTCCCATAAAGTTGATGGGAGCCGAGAGTTTCATCTGTGCCTCAACGGTGCTGTTGAACGTATAGTCGCACTTGCTGTTGTCTATCTGGTTCTTGATGCCGTAAGTCCAATTGTCGGCAGTGAGAGCCTTTTGCGCAGGGTTTACATTGCCGTTCACATAGAACGTGCCCCACACGTGCCACATCTTGTCCCACTCATTGGGGTTGTCTGTGTCATGCTTGGTATATTCCGAAGTGCGGATGCCAATGCCGGCTATGCGTTGCTGAATGCCGGTGCTCTTGGTAAAGGTGTAGGGTCCCGGCTTGTAGTAGTTGTTGACGATGTTCACATTCATGCCTTCACCACCATAGCATCCGTTGCCACCCCAGTTGTAGAACACGTTGTTGCGCAAATCCATGCGCTCGTCAAGTTGTGTGGACGGACGGGGACCCAAACGGGGCACACGAGAGTCGTGATGCGCCATGAGATTATGATGATAGGTGGCACCCGAACCGCCCCAGTTGCCTCCATAACCATGAGCCCCTTTTTCGTGACCTGCGTTGCGCAAGCTCTGCGAAACCAGGCACCACTGCACGGTGAGATTCTTGCAGCCATAGACTGAGAGACACTCATCTATGCTCCAACTCACGGAACAATGGTCAACGATGATGTTCTGCTGGTCTATACCACCCAGTCCGTCTCCCTCATGATATTTCACCTGGCGATTGCCAAGACGGAAACGCATGTAGCGAAGAATAACGTTGCTGGCCTTGATAGTGAATGGATAGTCTGCCACACAGATGCCGTCGCCTGGAGCCGACTGGCCGGCAATGGTCACATTGCCTTGCATGATGGAAAGTTCGGATTTGAGGAAGATGGTTCCCGACACATCGAACACGATAGTGCGGACGCCCTTCTGTTCGACAGCCCAACGCAATGTGCCGACAGAACCATCGTCAGCAAGCGAAGTGACATGATATACAGCACCGCCACGTCCACCTGTGACGTAGCGCCCGAAACCTTCCGCACCGGGGAAGGCTGGTGTCTTCTCTCTCGTTACAGCCGAAGCTGGTAGCATTGCAGCAGCAGAAAGGAGCAATGCCCATGTAAGTCTTTTAAAATGCATGTTGGTTTTAGTGTATTGATTTGTTTCCAACTGCAAATTTACAAAAACAGGCAACTGTATAGGGGGGAAGAAAATAGCAAAATAGGGGATATTTTCTTAAAAAGGTGCAATTTACTGCACCTTTTTAAGACTTTTGAGATAAGATACCAATTTCTCGACAGCTTTTGCACGGTGGGAGATATGGTTTTTCACTTCCATACCCAATTCGGCAAAAGTCTTGTCGTAGCCCTTTGGCATGAAGATGGGGTCGTAGCCGAAACCGCTGTCGCCACGCTTCTCTCGGATGATTTCGCCTTCCACTTTCCCCTCAAAGAAGGTGACAATGTCATCGGGTTGGTTGCGTATCAAGGCTATGACGGTGCGGAACTGTGCCTGCCGTTGGTCGCTATCACCCAATTTGGCGAGCAACTTGCGCATGTTGGCCTCACTGTCGTGGTCCGTTCCTTCAGCATAGCGGGCGGAGTGGACACCCGGTTCACCACCCAGAGCCTCAACTTCGAGTCCTGTGTCGTCGGCAAACACTACCATGCCATAGCGCTTGGAGATATACTGTGCCTTTTGCAAGGCATTACCCTCCAAAGTGTTGGAGGTTTCCGGGATGTCGTCATGACAGCCGATGTCGTTCAGCGAAAGAATCTCGAAATCACCACCGAGGATGTCGCGTATCTCGGCAAGTTTGTTTTTGTTGTTGGTTGCAAATACTATCTTCATTGTTGTTCCTATTCGTTATTGTTGCTCTACCGCCGGGTGCTTGGCAAGTTTCTCACGATGTTTCTCCGACACCTTGACCCGGATGGGATCAAAGCCCTCGCCAAACACACCGATGACAGAACTCTGACTGACGAAGGCATTGGGGTCTATAATCTTGATAAGACGGAATATGTTCACGCTTTCGCGTTTTTTCGCCAAGATACAAAGCACCTTCATCTCTTGGCCCGTGTACCATCCATGACCATCAAGGATGGTCACGCCATGGTCCATCTTGCGGGCTATGGCGTCGGCAATCTCCATGTATTTCTTCGAGAATATCATGAACTGCACCGACTCGCGACGGGCATTCATCACATAGTCGAGCACAAAGTTCTCCACAATCATGGCACTGAATCCGAAGATCATCATCTTCAAGCCTTGGTCGAAGCCATACTTAGAGGCAAATACGGGAAGCGAACTGCCAATGATGCAGATGTCTATCGCCATCAGCACGTTGCCCAAAGAGATGTTGTGGTACTTGTTGACCACAGCGGCAATGATGTCCGTTCCACCCGTACTACCATTGTTGAGGAACACCACGGCAAGTGCTGAACCTGTGAAAGCCGTACCGATGAGCAGCGACATGAAAGGATTGTCGGGACCAAGCACCTGCAGGAACGTGCCGTCGGACCGCATCAACAATTCTTGTGCCAGCCACAGCAAGAACGAGAGCATGAAGATGGCATAAATGGTCTTCACCATAAACTTGAAGCCAAGCACCTTCAGTGCCACAATCAACAGGGCCAGATTGATGACAAAATAAGACAGATAAATAGGCACTCCGGTAGCATAGAAGATAAGGGCGGAAATACCTGTCACACCTCCCGTCACGATGGAATATGGCAACATCCATACTGTCCAGCCGAAGGTGTAGAGCAAAAGACCGAAGGTTATCATCAGATAATCCTTAATCTCGTTCCATAATGCTTGGTTCTTGAACATGGGTATAATATATAATAAGGTGTATAGATAATGAGTTCCGTGGACGCCTCACATCCACGGAACTGTATTTAAACTGTTATTTCAGCACCACATTGACAATCTTCTTGGGCACGATGATGACCTTCACCACGTTCTTGCCTTCCATATAGTGCTTGGCGCGGTCGTCGGCCATCACACTTTCCTGAATGGTCTGGTTGTCGGCATCGGCAGGGAACTGCATCTGGAAACGTGCCTTGCCGTTGAACGAGATGGTGAGCTGCATCTGGCTTTCCACCAAATACTTCTCTTCCCACTTGGGCCATTGGGCATCGCATACGCTGCCTTCACCTCCAAAACGATGCCAGAGTTCCTCGGCAATATGCGGAGCGAATGGAGCAATGAGCACCACCATGTCGGTGAGTAACTGCTTGTTGTGGCACTTGAGCTGCTGCAACTCGTTGACACAAATCATGAATGCGGAAATAGAGGTGTTGTAAGAGAACTTCTCGATATCCTCGCTCACCTTCTTGATGAGCTTGTGCACACTCTTGAGTTGCTCGGCAGTGGCCTCCTTGTCGTCGACTTCGTTGTAGAGGTTCCAGAACTTCTTGAGGAAACGGTGACAACCGTCTATGCCATTGGTGTCCCAGGGTTTGCTGGCTTCAACAGGGCCCAGGAACATCTCATACAGACGCAGGGTGTCGGCACCATATTTCTCCACAATCATATCAGGATTGACCACGTTGAACATAGACTTCGACATCTTCTCTATAGCCCATCCACACACATACTTGCCGTCTTCGAGAATAAACTCGGCATTGTTGTATTCCGGACGCCATGCCTTGAAGGCTTCCACATCGAGCACATCGTTGCTCACAATGTTCACATCCACGTGGATAGGTGTAGTTTCATACTTGTCTTTCAGCCCGAGGCTCACAAAGACTGGAGCTTTGGAATGGTCGTCTGAGTTGATACGATATACAAAGTTGGAACGACCCTGAATCATACCCTGGTTGACCAACTTCTGGAAGGGCTCTTCCTTGCAGCTCACGCCATTGTCGAAGAGGAACTTATTCCAGAAACGTGAGTAGATGAGGTGACCTGTAGCATGTTCCGTACCTCCCACATAGAGGTCTACATTCTGCCAGTACTCGTCGGCATCCTTGCTCACCAGTGCCTTGTCATTGTGCGGATCCATGTAGCGCAGATAATAGGCAGAAGAACCGGCAAAGCCCGGCATAGTGTTGAGTTCGAGCGGGAACACGGTCTTGTTGTCCACCAAACTCTTGTCCACCACCTGTTTCTTCTCTGCATCCCAAGCCCACTTCTTGGCTCTGCCCAATGGTGGCTCACCTGTCTCGGTAGGCTTGTAGGTTTCAATCTCCGGCAATTCGAGTGGCAGGCACTCTTCAGGAACCATCTGCGGCATGCCGTCCTTATAGTATACGGGGAATGGTTCGCCCCAATAGCGTTGGCGAGAGAAGATAGCATCACGCAAACGATAGTTCACCTTCACACGGCCAATCCCCTTCTCGGTAACAAACTTCTTGGTAGCGGCAATGGCCTCCTTCACCGTCAATCCATTGAGAGAGAAACCATCCAGGCTGGCATGACCTGCCACGGGAGAGTTGGTCACGATGCCTTCCTTGGCATCAAAACTCTCTTCCGACACGTCGGCACCCTCAATAAGTGGAATGATGGGCAGGTTGAAGTGCTTGGCAAAGGCGTAGTCACGGGAATCGTGAGCAGGCACAGCCATGATGGCACCTGTGCCGTAGCCGGCAAGCACATATTCTGAAATCCATACGGGGATGGCATCACCCGTGAAGGGATTGATGGCATAACTTCCGGAGAACACACCCGTCACCTTATGGTTGGCCATACGGTCGAGTTCGGTACGTTTCTTCACATAGGCAAGATACTCCTCAACAGCCTTTTTCTGGTCGGCAGTAGTCACCTGCTGCACATATTCGCTCTCGGGAGCCAAGACCATGAAGGTAACACCGAACATGGTGTCGGCACGGGTAGTGAAGATGGTAAACTTCACATCGCTGTCTTTCACGGCAAATTCAACCTCAGTACCCTCTGAGCGGCCAATCCAGTTCTTCTGGGTCTCCTTGATACTGTCAGTCCAGTCAATGGTGTCGAGACCATCGAGCAGACGCTGTGCATAGGCAGATGTGCGCAGGCACCACTGCTGCATCTTTTTCTGGATTACGGGATAGCCGCCACGCTCGCTCACGCCGTTGACCACCTCGTCGTTGGCAAGCACAGTGCCCAAGCCGGGACACCAGTTGACCATGGTCTCGCCGAGATAGGCTATGCGGTAGTTCATCAGCACTTGCTGCTTCTTCACGTCGTCGTAATCGTTCCACTCTGCAGCAGTAAACGAGAGTTCCTCGCTCTGTGCCACGTCAATGCCTTCGGTACCCTTCTCCTCAAAATGCTTCACCAGTTTGTCAATGGGCTGTGCACTCTGACACTTGTTGCAGAAGAAAGAGTTGAACATCTTCTGGAATGCCCACTGTGTCCAATGATAATACTTGGGGTCGCAGGTACGCACCTCACGGTCCCAATCAAAAGAGAAACCTATCTTGTCGAGCTGTTCACGATAGTGGTTGATGTTCTCCACTGTGGTCTTCTCTGGATGCTGTCCGGTCTGGATAGCATACTGCTCTGCGGGCAGTCCGTAGGCATCGTAACCCATAGGGTTGAGCACATTGTAGCCGTTCAGACGCTTGTAGCGGGCATAGATATCGCTGGCAATATAGCCGAGCGGATGACCTACATGAAGACCTGCGCCCGATGGATAAGGGAACATGTTGAGAACATAAAACTTCTTCTTCGTCTTGTCTTCGGTCACCTGATAGGTCTTGTTCTCGACCCACTGCTGGTGCCATTTCTTTTCGATTTCTCTAAAGTTGTATTCCATTTGTATCTTGTTGTTTTTGTTTCTGAATCCTGGCAAGCAAGGCGTGGTGTTCCGCCTCCAAGAAACTGGTTGCCACCTATAATGTGCAAAGTTACAATATTTTATTGACATACATTCAAATATACCGCAAAATCGCTCCGTACTGCCGCAGGATAGAGCCAAGGGAGGAAATTCGGAAGTATGTTTTTTGCCTGTATCGGTGATTTTGCTTACTTTTGTGCCCAATATACTAACGCACACTATCTTGTAATGAAGACAAACAACAGAATGGCAACACTGCTGCTCATTGCCGTGCTCACCATCATCCCGTTTCTCTGCCTAACAGAGTTCAACTCAAAAGGTGAACCGCGCGAGGCTGTGGTAGCACTGTCAATGCTCAAGGAAGGCAACTGGATTCTGCCTGTCAACAACGGCGGCGACATTCCCTACAAGCCCCCGTTCTTCCACTGGCTCATAGCCCTTTTCTCCCTTATCGGAGGAAAGGTAACTGAATTCACTTCACGCCTCCCGTCTGCCGTGGCTCTCATAGCCACGACCTTGGGAGTGTATGCCTTCTACCGCAAGCGGGGCAACGAGCACACGGCTTTTGTTACTGCCCTGCTCACGCTGACGGCCTTCGAGGTGCACCGTGCCGGCATGAACTGCCGTGTGGACATGGTGCTCACTGCCCTCATCGTTGGAGCACTGCTATTGCTCTACCGGTGGTTTGAACGGGGCGCCCGAGGGGTGCCTGTCTGGGCTGTACTCTGCATGAGTGGTGCAGCGTGCACCAAAGGGCCTGTGGGCATTGTGCTGCCCTGCCTGGTCATGGGCATCTTCATGCTTCTTCGTGGTGTGCGGTTGGGGCGCACCCTGCTGCTGATGATTTGTTTCGGACTTCTCTCGCTCATCCTGCCTGCCCTGTGGTATGTGGCAGCCTGGCAGCAAGGGGGAGACAACTTCCTTTCTTTGGTTTACGACGAGAATTTCGGACGCTTCACAGGCTCCATGAGCTACGACTCCCATGTACACCCTTTCACCTACAACTTCATTACCGTCATTTCCGGTTGGCTGCCGTGGACACTGCTCATGCTTCTCGGAGCCATCGTAGCACCTTGGAGAAAGCTGGGGATGCGATTGCGCCGTTTCCGGAACATGGAGAGCGTGGAACTCTTCACCTGGCTCTCGTTCGTGGTTATCTTCGTGTTCTATTGCATTCCCAAAAGCAAGCGCAGCGTCTATCTGCTCCCCATCTATCCTTTCATGGCGTGGCTCATGGCTGAATATATGGTGTATCTGGTGAGACACCATGCAAAAGTCGTGAAGTTCTATGCCGGGTTCATAGCATCCTTGGCCATCGTTCTCACCTTTGCCGTCTTTGCCACAGGGTCCAACTTGTTGCCTGACAGTATGTTTCACGGGAAACATGCTGTCGATAACATCGCCATGATGCATGCCGTGGGCATGTTCCGCTCCTGCTGGTGGCAAGTGGTGCTGGCATTAATGCCCATAGCGGCAGGTCTCTCCATCTGGCGTTTCTTGCTGACAAAAGGCGACCGATGGTTTGAAATACACTTGATGCAATACATGTTTATCGGTGTGTTTTCCATATATATAGCTCTCGACGGCGTTATCCTGCCCCATGTGCTGAACCTCAAGTCTGACAGGTCTTTGGCGGAACAAGTGGTGCAACGCTACACCGGCACCCGGGTCTACTCCTACATGAGCGTAGACATGATGCACTTTTTCTGCACCAACTTCTATGCGGACGACATCATTGGCCAGTTTGAGCAAGGACGGCGCAACGGGCACAGCATTGACGGGCACGACCGCGTGACCACCCCCACCGACGGAGTGGTCATGTTGCCAGCCCATGACCGCCAGGAGTTTCTCGACCGCTACAAGAGCCGCTACCGCTTCACGCTCGACATGAAGACAGACGGCAAGTGTGGCGATGCCCGCGACACCGTGTATTTCTATTGCTTCAAGGACAAGAATTTCAATCCTCAAGACTACAACAAATAAATATGTTACTCAAATATTTCCTCACTTGCAACAAGATTGGAGCCTTTACCTTGGGTGGAGGCTACGCCATGATACCCATCATGGAACAGGAGTTTGTCGACAAGAACCATTGGATGGACCGACAGGAGTTCATAGACATCATGGTGGTGGCACAGACCACACCGGGCATATTCAGCATTGACATGGCGAGCCACATCGGCTACAAACTCCGTGGCGTATGGGGCGGCATCGTGGGCGCACTGGGCATTGCCCTGCCCTCTATCATAGCCATCCTGCTGATAGCCATGTTCTTCCACACGTTCCGCGACAATGTCTATGTGGCGAAATTCTTTCGCGGTGTACGGCCTGCCGTGGTGGCTCTCATTGCCGCGCCCTGCTTCAAAATGGCTCAGAATGCCAACATTAACCGCTACAATTTCTGGATTCCCGTCGTCTGCTGTGCGCTCATTGCCCTGCTCGGCGTTTCGCCCATCTATATCATCATCATAGCCGGCACTGGAGGTTGGCTCTATGGAAAATATTTCAAAAAGTAAGATTGTATGCTACTGTTTCTCAAGATATTCTACGTATTCACCAAGATAGGCACGTTCAACTTTGGCGGTGGCTATGCCATGCTGTCGCTCATTCACAACGAAGTGGTCATCAAGAACCAGTGGATGACCAATGCCGAGTTTACCGACATGGTGGCTATCAGCCAGTCCACACCGGGTCCTATCGGTATCAATGCCGCCACTTATGCCGGCTACACCGCCGTGCTTCACCAAGGCTATCCCGAATGGGCTGCCGTGTTGAGTTCTGTATTGGCATCGCTTAGCATCATCTGGTTGCCTTTCATCCTGATGTTGCTCATCAGCCACTATCTCATCACGCATAAGGATTCCAAGATAGTGAAGGATGTGTTTGCCGCCCTCCGTCCTGCCATCATCGGCTTGATTGGTGCAGCTGCCTTGCTGCTCATGAACCGCGACAACTTCAATTCTCCGCAGGAGTCGCCATGGCTCTGGTCCTTGAGCGTTGTGATGTTTGCCTTGGCGTTCTACTTCACCCGCTACCGCAAGACCAACCCCATCCTCATTCTCCTGGTCAGTGGCATCGTGGGACTTGTTGTTTACTAAAGATTCTGGCCGTCAATATGCCTTAAAGCGGGTTATCTTCACCCGGGAATGGGTGGTGCGGAAACCGAACCATCCGCTTTCCAATGGGGCAGCGTCGGTATAGTCCACTATGCACTCGCCGTCTACGAACACCCGCACATGTCCTTTTTCGCCCGTAATCTTCACATGATACCAGTGAGCCGGCCTAAGCAGGTGGGCAGCATCGGTGTATTCCTTGACGATGGCTGGCCGCTGCGCCTTGTCGGCCACAGCCTCTTCATTGCCTTGATAACGACGGAAACGGGTGGTGCGGTTGCTGTTGCCGCCATAACCCAGGTAATACATCTGCAGCGTGTAGCAGCGGTTGAAAATGCCTTTTCGCCACTGGCTGCGCTTCCAGATGGTCTTGGCTTTCGGGTCGGATGCCATCCAGAAGAAGTTCATGTCGCTCAACCGGTCACCGGTCACCAACGCATCATATTCCACGGTAGCACCTGCCTTCATCTTCTCCTTGCGCCACAGGGTGAGTCCCTTGGGGGCAACTATTTCGCACGTGTCGCCCTCAAAGGACACGCGAAAGTCGTCTGATTCTGATTCCACCTTCCAGTAACGGTCAAAGTGAGTGGGGTCGAGGGCAGATAGTTCACTCTTCCGGGGCTTCACCTGCAAATAAGGCATGTCGGGCAGATAGCCTTCGGCATTGCGGGGAGCAAAGACATCGGAAGGGTTGACAGATGCAAACAGCAAGCTGTCGGCATTGTCCACTCCGAACTGATTGTCACGGAGCATGCACTTCTTGAGATTGCAGTGAGAAAGGTGTTCCTTGTTGGGACGCCACGACACGTTGCCCGTCAGCACATGACCATAGCCCGGCACATCCACACATTCCGCCATCGACCTGCCCTGACGGTTCACCATGTTGAAGTTGTCGCGCTGGTTGTCGGCCGCCACATTGCGCTCCCATACATTGCCGCCAAGGTGATGGTTGGCATAAAAGCCGTTGGCTTTGTTATGGAATGCCACACAGTCATGGATGTGGTGCACAGGAACTGGCGACGGACAATTGTAGGCATGGCTGCGCATGCCCCAACCGCCACTCTTGAACCCATTGCCGTCGCCGGCACGCTCAAAGGTATGGATGTCGTGAGGGTCGGCAGCAGACTGGTAGCCATTATAGAAAGCCCAACAATGATCTATCTCTACGGGAGCCGCACAGTGTATCAGGTCGAAGCCGTCGTCGGAGTTGCGCCATGCCCTGCAGTTGCGAATCACGTTACCCACACAGTCGGGCAACTCAAGGTGAAAGCCGAAGCCGTCTGTGTTGCCTCCGTAAAAGCCCTCGGAGTAGTTGTCGTAGTTGTTGTAGGCATCACAGTTGAGCACTAGGTTATGGGAACCGGTTGTCTGATAGTAGCCGATGGCCATACCGTCATGCATGGCTATGTTCTCCACAATGCAATGCGACCCTTTGCGGGCGCTCACACATTCCGACTGGGTGTGTCCCTTCACTCTGACGGGCACTCCCACAATGTCGAAGTTACGCAGATGCAGATAGTCGGCACCGAGATAGAAGGCACCAAACCGGGTACGGCCGTCCAGTTGCAGGGCAGAGAAGTCGAACACGGGCCGTTCTCCGGGATAGCCCATGAAACAGGTCCTCCCCTGTTCCGTACCACCTTTCTCCAAAGCAAAGACATAGGCCATGAAACGCATGTTCTTCATGATTTGCCCGTCGGTGACGTGGTAGGTTCCGCCACGGAAATAGACCGTGTCGCCTGGTGCGACCATTCGGTAGGCACCGGGAAGGGTGGCAAGCGGGTCGGTGAGGGTGCCACGTGCCTGGTCGTTGCCAGAGGGTGCAACAAAGATGGTCTTGGAAGAAGCTGCTTGAACCAAGGCCGACAGCATGACGGCAAGAAATAATGTGGTGATTGTGTGCATTGGTTTTATATGAATGGTTGCGTACAAAGGTAATGCAAACAAATGAAATACGAAATGTTCTTCCTTCTTTTTTTGAGGCATTCCCTTATTCCATGGTTTCCTCACACGCGCGCGCACGCGCAGGGAAAGTTTTTCGTTTTTTCACCACTATCTATCACTTTTCTTGATATCTGACATTTTTCCATTGATTGTGAGCGAGATAAATGGAGTGATAGATGAGTGATAGATGGCTTAATATCTATCACTTCTATCACTTATCTATCACTCATCAAGTTCAAATGGATTGCCCAAAATCTGTCCTACTGTTTGGGCACTCGATGCCCACGACGTGGGCAATGAGTGCCCAGGCTATGTGACCAAGCCTAAGTCTGTCACTAACGCATCGCAACTCTGTCACTAACGCATCACAACTCGGCCACTAACGCATCACAACTCGGCCACTAACACATCGCAACTCGGCCACTAACACATCGCAACCGGTCCGTTTGATTTCGTTGACAACAGAACATATACGACGTTTTATTTTGCCTTGTCTTCTTTTTCCACTACCTTTGCATAGAAGATGTGTCACTCAGCCATCTGAAAGCAAGTTCTCCTTGCGCTCGTTTGCTGTTTGCACCATCTTTGCCATCCAAACCATAAAAGCCAATCAACCCTTTATGAACTATTCACTCATTACATCATCTTTTCTTTCCGCCTGTTTGCTGTGGACGGCCTCACTGGGCTTTGCCGCACCCAAAACGGGCAACGTGAACCCAGCCATCAACCTTGCAGGAAAATGGCAATTTGCCACAGGCAACAACCCGAAATATGACGACACGGTCACTCTGCCCGGATCCATGCTCACCAACGGCAAGGGCAACGAGGTAACTGTCAACACCCGATGGGTGAGCAGCCTCTATGACTCGTCCTACTATCACAACCCTTACATGGAGAAATATCGTCGACCGGGCAAGATGAAGTTCCCCTTCTTTCTCACTCCCGGCAAGCACTACGTGGGCAATGCCTGGTATAGACGCACGGTCTTTGTGCCCAAGGAATGGAAGAAAAAACGAGTGTTGCTCTTCCTGGAGCGACCTCATATTGAGACTACCGTGATGGTGAACGGAAAAGTGGCGGGCCGTGACTCGTCGCTCAGCGTGCCTCACGAATTTGACCTTACTCCCTACGTGGCCTTCGGCAGGGACAATGAGATAACCCTGAAGGTGTACAACGGCATAGAAAACGTGTGCGTGGGACAAGACAGCCACAGCGTGACCGACCAGACACAGGGCGACTGGAACGGTGTGGTGGGCCGCATGCAACTGCTCGCCAGACCTGCTGCCTACGTGAAAAACGTGCAGGTGTATCCCGACGTAGACAAGAAGCGCATCCGCGTGGAACTAGTCACGGCAGGCAAAAACGAGCGCCATGAGGTGACGTTGTCTTGCGGGCTGAACGGAGCCGACAGCCGTTTGCTGAAAAAGGTGCGCTTTGTGGGCGACACCCTGTCACTGCTTTTGCCTATGGGCGACGACGTGAAACTGTGGGACGAGTTCACTCCCAACCTCTACACTCTCACCGCCGAGATGAACGGCGAACAGACCAAGGTGAACTTCGGCATGCGCCAGTTTACCGCCCAAGGACGCCAGTTCTTCATCAACGGCAGAAAGACATGGGTTCGCGGCACGGTGGGCAACTGCTGTTTTCCGCTGACAGGCTATCCTCCCACCGACGTGGAGTCATGGACCAAGATATTCAACAAGTGCAAGGAGTATGGACTGAACATGATGCGCTTCCACTCCTATTGTCCTCCCGAAGCGGCTTTCGAGGCTGCCGACCGCGTAGGCTTCTATCTGCAACCTGAAGGCCCATCGTGGCCCAACCACGGGGTGAAACTCGGCAGGGGTATGGCCATTGACCACTATCTACTGCAGGAAACGCAACGCATGGTGGAACAATACGGCAACCATCCTTCGTTCTGCATGCTCGCCGCGGGCAACGAACCTGCCGGCGACTGGGTGAAATGGGTTGGCGACTTCGTGGACTACTGGAAACAGACAGGCGATGACCGACGGCTCTATTGCGGAGCATCCGTGGGCGGAGGATGGGCTTTCGACCCGAAGAGCCAATACCACGTGAAGGGCGGCGCACGCGGACTCGACTGGAACGACCGTGCCCCACAATCCACAGACAACTACCAGGCTGCCATCGAACAGTTTACCCAAAAAGGACGCAAGCCCATTACCTTCGCCATCAACGAGCCTTACATCAGTCATGAGCAGGGACAATGGTGTGCCTTCCCCGACCTGAAAGAGCGCCCGCAATACACGGGCGTGTACAAGGCAGGCAATTTCGACATCTTTGCCGACCTGCTGCGCGACAACGGCATGGCTTCGCAGGCAGAACGTTTCCTCCATGCCAGCGGCAAGCTACAGACGCTGGCCTACAAGTACGAGACTGAACGCAACCTGCGCACCAAGGACTATGCGGGATTCCAGTTGCTCGGCCTCAACGACTACAGCGGCCAGGGCACCGCACTGGTGGGGGTGCTCAACGTGTTCTGGCGCGAGAAAGGCTATTGCACCTCAAGGGACTGGCGCCAGTTTTGCTCTCCCATTGTCCCATTGGCACGCTTCCCCAAGTTTGTCTACAGCAATGCAGACACCCTGCAGGTAGGCGTGGAAATGTATAACGCCTACAAAGAAACCCTGCAACAGGCACACACCACCTACACCATCTGCGACGGGCAGCAAAAGGTGTATGCCTCGGGCGAACTCTCAACAAAGGACATCGCCGTGGGCAAGAACATCCCGCTGGGAAACATCTCGTGGCAGCTTGCCCAACTGGACAGCCCTGTGAAACTCACCCTCACCGTCAACACCGTGACAGCCAACAGTGACTACAACTATCCCATAGAGAACTCATGGGACTTCTGGGTGTATCCATCCGTTGTGGAAATGCCACAATGCAAAGACATCTATATCACCGACACACTCGACCGCACGGCACTGGGCACACTGGAAAAGGGTGGCAAGGTGCTGCTCATGGCAGCAGGCAAGATAACGCTGGGCAGCGACGTGAAACAGACCTACATGCCCGTGTTCTGGAACACCAGCTGGTTCAAGATGCGTCCGCCCCACACCACAGGCGTAACCATCGACCGGCAGCACCCCATGTTCAAGGACTTCCCCACCGACGACTGGAGCAACCTCAACTGGTGGGAACTGGTCAACAAGGCACAGGTAATGAACCTGCGCGAACTTCCTGCCGACTATCAGTCGCCCGTTCAGCCTATTGACACCTGGCACGTGAGCCGCAAGCTCGGCATGGTGGTCGAGGCCAACGTGCTGAAGGGCAAGCTCTTCATCACTACGATGGACCTCAGTTCCGACCTTGCCCACAGACTCGTGGCACGACAGATGCGCAAGTCAGTCCTCGAATACATGGGCTCCGACAGCTTCCGCCCTGCCCTGACACTTGACCTACAGACCATCCGCGACTTCTTCGAGAAGCAGGCGCCCGCCGTCAATATGTTCACCAAAGAATCGCCGGACGAATTGAAGCCCAAACTGAAATAAGCGTTTGTGATGTCAGAAACACATTCGTCTGTCTTCACTCTCTTTACAATACAGCAATAACCAAACAGCCCGGGGCAATGCCTCGGGCTGTTTGGTTATCATTTAAAACTATTGCTGTTCAGCTAAGGAAACTATCTTGTAAAGAGTCGTATGATTTCGCCTGCCCACAACACGACAGAGGTGGAGACTATGATAATAAGCCAGTCGGTGAGGTGAAGGGGAACCACGTTGAACATCGGACCGCCAAGCTGAACAATCAGCACCTGGCCGACAAGGATACATACGGCTATGGTGACAAAGCCACGGCATCCCTTGAAATGGAACGCACTGCGCCCCGTCTCGAAAGCGCGGGCGTTGAACATGTTCCAGAACTGTATCATCACAAAGATGGTGAAGAAGAGGCTTTGTTCATAAGGCGAAAGCCCGTTGTCGGCTCCTAACGGGAGCGACGGCAGGTCGGCAAGGCTTCTCACGTCCGTTAGGTTGAACAAGTGGAGTAAGCCGAAGAGCACTGCGAAAAATAAGATGCCCACCCCGATGATGTTCCACGTCATATACTTGTTGATGATGAATGCCTTGCGGTCGCGCGGCTTGTCGCGCATCACGCGCTCGGTAGGCGGAAGAATGGACAATGCCATGGCGGCAAAGGTGTCCATAATGAGGTTTACCCACAGCATCTGCGTCACAGTAAGCGGTGACTGAGTATCCATGAAGGCACCTGCCATCACCGTGAGGCATGCCACCACATTGACAGTCATCTGGAACATGATGAACCGCTGCAGGTTCTGATAGAGCGAACGGCCCCACATCACGGCCCTGCCTATGCTGCTGAAAGAGTTGTCTACGATGGTGATGTCGGACGCTTCCTTGGCTACGGAGGTGCCGTCGCCCATGGAAAGTCCCACCTGGGCGGCCTTGAGTGCCGGTGCGTCGTTGGTGCCGTCGCCCGTCACAGCCACTACATGGTGGAGTTTCTGCAGGGTCTCCACGAGCCGTTTCTTGTCCATAGGCCGGGCACGCGATATTATCTTGATGCCCTCCACACGACGCAGCAGTTCACTGTCGGTGAGAGCTGCGAACTCAGGACCGGTAATGATGGCATTGTCTGTGTCGGTGTCAGTCCACAATCCTATCTGCCGAGCTATTTCCTTGGCTGTGGCAGGCGTGTCGCCCGTCACAATCTTGATGGCAATGCCTGCGTCGATACATTCCTTCACGGCTGCAGGCACATCGGCACGTACCGGGTCGGAGATGGCAGCCACGCCGATGAACGTGAGGCGGTCGGCACACACCTTGTTGTCTTCTATAGCCTTGTCGCCGTCGTCCACCACCTGGTAGGCAAAGCCGAGCGTACGCATGGCCTTGCTCTGATAGGCGAGCAACTGGGCTTCTATCTCCTTGCGTCCGGTGTTTTCCACCACGTCACGGCACATGCCGAGCACTATTTCGGGTGCTCCTTTCACGTAGAGAATCTTCTTGCCCTTTTCCACGCCCGATTCCACCAGCGTGGCCATGTGCTTGCGTTCGGTGGAGAAAGGCACCTCTGCCAGCACCTTGACATTCTCTTTCAGCCGCCTATAGTCCACGCCCTTGTCATAGAGCCAGAGCAGCAGGGCACCCTCGGTAGGGTTGCCGAGCACCTGCGGCTTGTCGGCAGAGAAGTCGATGGACGCCGTGGAGTTGACGGCTATACCCTCTTCCACAATGCTCTTCAGCGCCGGATTGCCGGCAAGCATCTGTGAGAAGGTGGTGTCGTGGATGCGCATTTGGTTCTGGGTGAGCGTGCCCGTCTTGTCGGTACAGATGACAGTGGTGGCACCCATCGTCTCGCAGGCATGCATCTTGCGCACCAGATTGTTGGTCTTCAGCATCTTGCGCATGCTGAAGGCAAGGCTCAGGGTGACCGCCATAGGCAGTCCTTCGGGCACGGAGCAGACCACGAGCGTCACGGCTATCATGATGGTCTGGAGGAAATAGGCAATGAATTCCACCGTGTCGAAGCCGGAAGAATGGAGCATATAGAAGAGCACTCTGCCCAACACAATGACGATGCCCACCAGATAGCTCGCCTTGGAGATGAGTTTGCCCAGGCGGTCGAGCTGCTCGTTGAGAGGCGTCTTCACACTGTTGTCTATCTGTGCAGCCACGAACACCTTGCCGTTTTCGGTCTGGTCACCCACCTGGAGCACACGGAAAATGCCGTGTCCCTCCATCACCTTGGTGCCTTTCATCACATGGTTAGTGGGATAGGTGTCTTCCTTGCGGAAGTCCTTTTCGTCCGTGCTCTTGTGGCACATCGGTTCGCCAGTGAGCGAGGACTCGTCGACATTGAGTGCCACCGCCTCAAGCAGTTCGCCGTCGGCAGGCACCTCTTCGCCGGTGTTGAGCACTACGATGTCGCCCACCACCACGTTCTTGCGGGGCACGGTAGTGGTGTTGCCGTTTCGGATAACCTCCACAGGCTCGTCGTCGTTCACTTGGTTGAGGATGGCAAATTCAGAGTCGGCCTTCTTTTCAAAGTAGAACGAGAGGCCTGTGGCAAGGAGTATGGCCACGAATATGCCTATCGGTTCGAAGAAGACGGTAGCACCGTCCTTGAGTATAAAATATTCGTAGCAAGATATGCCCACAGAAAGCAAGCCGGCTACGAGAAGAATGATGATAAGCGGGTCACCGAATTTCTCCAGGAACTGCTTCCACAGAGGTGTCTTGGCAGGCGGTGTCAGCACGTTCTCGCCATGCAGTCGGCGGCTCTCCAAGACTTCAGCATCGGTCAATCCTTTGAGATAATGTTTTTGTTCCATAAATAAAATATTGGCAATGTTGACCTTGCAAAGTTATGAATAATATGCCGCAATAGCAAAATATTCATGCTCTTGTAACATAATTTTAATACGCCTACCCTGCCTCTCTCCTTCCGCCAACCCGCGGGAAAAAAGAAAGCAGGAGACGGAACCTGCATGTGTGAGGCCGTCTCCTGCCGAAAGGAGTTATAGTTATATGCTTAGTATCAGTTATAACCGGGGTTCTGCCAGAAGCCTGTAGTGCTGTTAGGCTCTGTGGTGAAGTTCTGCACAGCGTCGCACTCGTTCTGTGGGATAGGACGATAGAGATAGTGCTTGCTGGTGTCTTTCTTGATGTTGGGCGATGCCTGGGCATTGTATTTCTCCACATACTCATGGAGCTTGCCTGTGCGTTTCAGGTCGAACCAGCGCATCTGCTCACCGCAGAGTTCGATGGCACGCTCCTCGAGAATGGTGTCGAGCGTAGCGTTACCGCTCAGCGTGTTGTCCTGTCCTGCCTTGGCACGCACCGAGCGCAGGTCGTTGATGGTCTGCATGGCGGCACCAGCATCACCGAGAGCCAGCTGACATTCTGCCTTGATGAGATACATCTCAGGCATACGCATCACGATGGCGTCGCGGCTGGAGATGTCGTGCGTAGGATAGGAAGGATTGTATCTGTTGTCGAGGAACTTCTTCAAGCCCGGGAACGAGCACCAACCGCCAATCTTGAAGTTGTTGTAGCGACGGTAGCCAGGCTTCTTGTTCTTGGCGCCCCATGCTTCGTCGTCTGCATCATAGGGAGAACTCTTCACGGCAGTTTCCGTAGGCAAAGCGGTGGCATCATCCATGGATGTATAGACCGGGATATCCCCGCCAGCCATGAATTGAATGCGGTAGCGGTTGTGGGCATAGGCTGCCATCTTCTTGCCCTCGGGCGAGTTGCCGTCCATAGGGCAGTAGTAGATGGCTGTGTCCTGAAGCAACGGATAATGCTCGGCATTCTGCGAGAGGTCGGGCGAGGCTATGTCGTAGTGATCGAGCAGCGTGGCCTCGCAGCGCTGGTCGGTAGCCTTGTGAGCTTCAAGCAGTTTCCAGAGGTGAGTGGTGGGCAGATAGCGAGTGAAGCCACGACCATAGGGCGAGTACTTCTCTGCCACTTCCACCGGCTGTCCTGTCTTCTTACTTGTGATGGTGAGCGACTTGGTGTCCTTGGCACGCACGAACACGCAAGTGTTCTTGGTGCCGTTGCCACCCAGGTCGTCGGCTCCGTTGTTCCACATACTGACAAACATGAGGAGCATGGCGCTGCCGCCACGGGCGTAGCCGGTACGGGTAATCAGACCATTGTACTGCATGGGATCGCCGTCTTCCTGACGGAAGCGATAAGGAATACAGTTGGCCGTAGTAGTCAGATCGCTTGAGTAAGTGATGCCGAAGAGGGCCTCCTTGTTCGTGTTGTAGCTTTCGTTGTTCATGTCCCACACGTCCTCATAGTTTGAGTAGAGCGATGCGTAGTCGGTGGCACCGATGACTGCCTCGGCGTCAGCCTGTGCGGCACGGTAAAGGTCTTCCTTGCCCTTGCCGTCGTAGTCGCCGCCTTTGACGGTCTGGTTCAACTGTCCGCCCAACCATGATGCGGCATAAAGGAGCACGCGTGAGCGCATGGCCTTGGCAGCCCAGTAGTTGGCACGTCCGTCTTTCTTGGTGGTATAGCGAGCCTTGTCGAACAGGTCGATGGCAGCATCGAGGTCGTTGAGCACCTTGCCGTAGACCTCGTTTTCGGGCATACGTGTAGGTGTCATGTTCTGCGCCGTCACAGGAGCATCGTTATAGGGCACGGCACCCCAGATGTTCACCATGTGGAAATAGTAGAAGGCGCGCATGAAGTAAGCCTCAGCCAGATACTGCTGCTTCTGTGCCTCGGAGAGGAACGAAGCCTCGTTGACATACTTGAGGGCATTGTTGCACACGTCTGTGGCACTGTAGAACAGTTCCCAGTACTGGTCCAGACAGGCATTGTCCGAGTTGTTGCTCTCGAGAGCAGCCGGCGTGATGTCGTATTTCAGGAGTGACTTCTGCTTGTTGTCATAGCCGTAATAGAAGAGGTCGGTGCCCATCTCGCTGAGTCCGAGTGCTGCTTCCTTGCCGTACCATCCGCGTGCGAAGGTGTAGCAGTTGGCCACAAGTCCGTCTATACCGGCTTGTGTGCTGTATGTAAGGTCGGCTGTTGTGCCCACCTTGTTGTCTTCCTCGAGGAAGTCAGAGCAAGAGGTGGTGAGACCCATCATCATGGAAGAGGCTACAGCCATCAATAATATCTTTGTTTTCATGTTGTTTGCAATGTTTTTAGAATACTACATTAAATCCGAGAACTACCTGCTTCTGCATAGGGAAGGCGATGCTTCCGCCACGCTCCGGGTCATAGTTGTCAATCTTGCTCCAAGTGATGAAGTTCTTCATTGAGCAGTAGACGCGTGCGCTGCTCATGCCAATGGTGTGGAGCCACTTGGCGGGCACGTTGTAAGAAAGGGTGATGTCCTTGATTTTGAGGTAGTCAGCCTTCTCGTAGAGGAATGCAGAAGTGTAGGCTGAGTAGAGCTTGTTGTCGCTCAAGCCTGGGTTCGGGAACTTGGCACCCTGGTTGGAAGGTGTCCAGTAATCAATGTCACCCCAGTTGGCCGACTCGTAGTTGAGTTGCTTGTTCATGTCGTAGGCAATGTAGCCGCCTAGACGTGCCATGAGCTGTACGCTCAGCGAGAAGTCCTTGTAGGTGAAGGTGTTGTTCATGCCGAACACGTGGTTCGGGTCTTTGTTGTAGAGCACACGGTCTTCGGAGTCGATGGTGCCGTTGTCGTTGCTGTCGCAGATTTTGGGCGAGCCGGGTGTGCCGTAGCCTGAAGCAAACTTAGGAGCGTTGCCGTCGTGACGTGCCTTGTAGGCCTCCACATACTGGTCGAACTCGCCGATGCCCCATTCTCCGTCTACACGGTAGTCATAGAAGGCGTTGACACGGTTGCCCACGAACAGGCCGTTGGTGCCTGAAACATACTTGTTCACGCCGCCGGTGAGCTCTGTAATCTCATCCTTGAAGTGAGAATAGCTCCAGTTGGCAGTCCAGTCGAAGTCCTTGGTGCGTACGATGTCTGTGGTGAGCGACACTTCCAGACCTTGTCCCTTGGTCTTGCCGATGTTGTCGATGATGTTGGGGAAGGAAGAAGCTGGGCCGGTCTTGTAGAAGAGCAGGTCGTAGGTCTTGTTCCAATAGTAGTCGATGCTACCGCTGATGCGTCCGTTAAGGAATCCGAAGTCGAGACCGAGGTTGAACGAAGAGGTCTTCTCCCAAGTCAGGTTAGAGTTGCCCATAGAGCTTGGAATGTTGCCTGCCACGTCCTTACCGCCGAGATAATAATAATAGGTGTTGGTGCTCAGCGTGGCGAGGGTTGAGTAAGCGTCGATGGCGGCGTTGCCCGAGAGACCCCAAGAAGCACGGAGCTTCAAGTTGCTGAGCCACTTGGTGTCCTTGAGCCAGTCTTCCTCGATGAGTCTCCATCCGGCAGCCACTGAGGGGAAGTAGCCCCACTTGTGGCCCTTGGCGAGTGTGGAAGAACCGTCGGCACGGAGAGAAGCGGTGAGCAGATACTTGCTTGCGTAGGAATAGTTCACGCGGCCGAAGAATGAGAGCATGCTTGTCTTGACATAGGAAGAGGTGGTCACGGGAGTGAGAATCTTCGACAGGTCGTAGAAGGAGCTCTTGTAGTAGTGTGTGGAACCGGCATCGCCCTCGATGACGCTGCCTTCTGTTACGGTCTGAGTCAACTCATGGCCGAGGAGGAAGGTCAGGTCGTGGTCTTTGGCAATGGTGGTATTGTAGTTGATGGTGTTGTCCCAGGTGAGGCTGGTGTTGTTGCTTCTTGTCTGCTTGATGTAGGAAGTTGTAGGCTTCTCGAAGCGTGACTGGCTCTGATAGTCCTGGTAGAGACCATTGCGCGAGTCGCTGCGGTCAACGGCAAACATGGAGCGGAGGTTCAGACCCTTGAGCGGTGTGAGTTCCACATAGGCATTGCCGAAGAAGCGGGTAGACTCGGTGTTGTTCTGATAGGCACCGTCCACGTCGTCGAGCAACGGCGAGCAGTGGTTGGCATACCATGGGTTAGGATTGGTGTTGATGGTGCCGTCTGTGAGATAAGGGTGAGTGATGGTGGTCATCTTCATGGCCTGGCTGTAGACGCCGGAGTTGCGGCGGTTCCAGTTCTTGTAGGTGAAGAGCAGGCTGGTGCCCACCTTGACCATCTTGTTCACTTTGTGGTCAATGTTCACCTTGCCGTTGTAGCGGTCCATCTGGTCGTTCTTCATCAGTCCGCGGTCGTAGAGGGCGCCGAGCGAAACGTTGAAGTTGGTCTTGTCGTTACCGCCTGTCACGTTGACCTCGATGTTCTGTGAAGTACTGTTCTTGAGGATAAGGTCGCCCCAGTTGGTGTACGACTTGTCATTATAGATGTCGAGTGTGGATGTTCCGTCGGCCAATGACTGGTCGAGCACATACTCTGCGGTGATGCCCTGTGCAATGGCGTTGTAGGCTTCCAGGCTCAGGTCGCCACCCTTAATCCACTGCTGGTAGATAGCCTTGTCCATGAGTCGCTGCACCTCGCGGTCGCCATACATGGAGTGGGCAGCCTGAGTGGCACTGTTGAACGAATTGTAGAAGTTAACGCCCACCTTGGTCTTGCCGGCCTTGCCGCGCTTGGTGGTGATGATGATCACACCGTTGGCGCCACGCGTACCGTAGATGGCTGTAGACGATGCGTCCTTCAGCACTTCCATAGACTCAATGTCGGACGGGTTGATATCGAGTGTTGAACCGTAAGCCACACCGTCAACGAGGATAAGCGGGTCGTTGGAGGCGAGGAGCGAACGGGCACCACGCAGGTTGATGCTCACGCCCGAACCCGACTCACCGCTCGACTGCTGGAGGTCCATGCCAGGAATCTTGGCCTGCATGGCCTGCATGGCGTTGCTGGTGGCGACGTTCTTCATGTCGTCAGATTTCAGGGAAGCCACGGCTCCGGTGAGGTCGCGCTTCTTCACCACGCCGTAACCGATGACCACGAGTTCGTCGAGGTCTTGCTTGTATTCTTCGAGTACAATGTCAACACTGGAACGGTTGCCCACGTTGACCGACTTCTTCTTATATCCTATATAAGAGATGTTAAGCACCGAGTTGGGCGCCACGTTGTTGAGGGTGAAGTTACCGTCGAGATCCGTGATGGCTCCGGTCTTGTCACCAACCATGACGCTCACGCCAATCATCGGCTCGCCGTGAGAGTCTTTCACTGTACCCTTTATCGCTTTCTGCGCAAACATGGCACAGGAAACGACTAGCAATAGTGAGGCCATAAAGCCCCTCTTGAGTTGTTGATACATAATGTTTGTTTTAGTTTAGTTTTGTTTTGGATAATGATTGATTATATATAAAATTCAGTTAGGTTGCCTTTTTAAAATTAGGTATTGCCTTTTCATTAAATCTTTTAGTTAGGAGTTTCCTCACGGAAATTGGCGCAAAGATATAAAAATAAATCAATGTTTGTTGTTTTTTAACCCACTTTAACAACATTGTTGTGAAAGATTTTTCGACTTCTTCCCTATGTTTCCTGCTTGTTGTCTGCTTTGCTGAAGGCCACGTTGTTCATTTCTTTTCCTTGGTTCAAAGCCCGGACGACGCTTCCATAGTCCTGGAATAGCACCTTAATTGAATAGACTATATGTATCACACCTTATTGATGTAAAAATCAATGCAACTCTCTGGGTTACAGTCTACTTTCTCCCTTTCAGGACGTACGTACAGGCCATGCTACCCTGGGTGTCGCTTCGCTTGCCCTGAGCTGGGTACAGGCTGAGCTTTCAGCCCGCCTTTTTATGCTATCCGAAACATGATATTAAAAATCTCACTCCACTTTCCAAATGAACCGGAAAACAGACTTTCAAGGATGTAATCAGTGACTGGAGGATGTTTTCATACATTGTAAAAGTTTGTTAATGTGCCATTAGCATATTGTTACTCTGCCATTAACAGGCCGTTAGTATGCCAGTAGCAGTGCATTAGTCTGCCACTAACGCTCCGTTAACCTGCCATTAGCGAATCATTACTCTGCCGTTGAAACATTTTTTCCTGCACGCAGACAGGTAAATTCAACACGCTTAGAGTGTATTTGAAACTTAAATTAAGTAAAAACCAAAGGTATTCGAAAAGTTTGCATTACTTTTGTAGGCTTAAACGATATACACCTATTATAAAGATGAGTCTAACAAGTATAGCAAGAATAGCGTTCCTCAAGCGACAGCGCGAACTCCAGAAGCACATTCACGGAGCCGAGGAACTGCAGCAACAGGTGCTCGCCCGACTGGTGGACGAAGCCAAGGACACCGAATACGGACGCAACCACCTCTACAGCATGACACGCACCTACGACGACTTTGCCCGCAACGTGCCGGTCAACACCTACGAGGAACTCAAGGGCGACATAGACCGTATGCGCCACGGCGAGCGCGACGTGCTCTGGCCGGGCACCGTGAAATGGTATGCCAAGTCGTCGGGCACCACCAACGACAAGTCGAAGTTCATCCCCGTTTCCGACGAGGGACTGCACAACATCCACTATGCCGGCGGCCGCGACTGCGTGGCGCTCTATCTGCGCAACAACCCCAAAAGCCGCATGTTCGACGGCAAGGGACTGATTCTCGGCGGCAGCCACTCGCCCAACTACAACGTGTCGGGCAGCCTGGTGGGCGACCTGAGCGCCATCCTCATAGAGAACATCAACCCGTTGGTCAACCTGGTGCGCGTGCCCAAGAAGCAGACTGCCCTGCTCTCCGACTTCGAGGTGAAGCGCGACCGCATAGCCCACGAGACCCTGAACAAGAACGTGACCAACCTGAGCGGCGTGCCCTCGTGGATGCTCTCCGTGCTGGTGCGCGTCATGGAACTCACCGGCAAGCAACATCTGGAAGAGGTGTGGCCCAACCTGGAAGTGTTCTTCCACGGCGGCATAGCCTTCACTCCCTACCGCAAGCAGTATGAGCGCCTCATCACCAAGAGCGACATGCACTACATGGAAACCTACAATGCCAGCGAGGGATTCTTCGGCCTGCAGAACGACCCCACCGACTCTGCCATGCTCCTCATGCTCGACTACGACGTGTTCTACGAGTTCATCCCCATGGACGAATTCGGCACCGACAGCCCCACTGTGGTTCCGCTTTGGGGCATCGAGACCGGCAAGAACTATGCCATGCTCATCTCCACCTCGTGCGGACTGTGGCGCTACATGATTGGCGACACCGTGATGTTCACCCAGAAAGACCCCTATAAGTTTGTCATCACGGGCCGCACCAAGAACTTCATCAACGCCTTCGGCGAAGAACTCATCGTCGACAATGCCGAGAAAGGACTTGCATACGCTTGTCAGCAGACCGGTGCCGAAGTGCAGGAATACACGGCAGCACCCGTCTACATGGACGACAACGCCAAGTGTCGCCACCAGTGGCTCATAGAGTTCAGCAAGCAACCCGCCGACGTGCAGCAGTTTGCCCAACTGCTCGACAGGAAGTTGCAGGAAATCAACAGCGACTACGAGGCCAAGCGCTACAAGGACATCACCCTGCAGCACCTCGAAATAGTGGTGGCACGCCAAGGACTCTTCAACGACTGGCTCAAGAGTAAAGGCAAGCTGGGAGGCCAGCACAAGGTGCCCCGACTCTCCAACAGCCGCAAGAACCTCGACGAACTGCTGAAGATGAACCAAAAGAAAGAAGAATTGAAGTGAGCAAGGCTCTCCACCTCCCTGCTTCACCATTAAACAATACCCATGCACAACAACAGACCGAACATATCCCGAAGCCTCGGCTTCCTCACAGCCCTGATGCTCCTGCTGAGTTTCTACTCGTGCGCCAAGATGGGACAGCCCGACGGCGGATGGTATGACGAGACTCCGCCACGCATTGTGGGCTGTACGCCAGCCGACAAGGGTGTAGGCGCCAAGCAACGCAAGGTGTACATCAACTTCGACGAATACATCAAGATGGACAATGCCACCGAGAAAGTGGTGGTATCGCCTCCACAGATGGAAGCACCGGAAATCAAGGCAGAAGGCAAGCGCATCAGCGTGACGCTCAAGGACTCGCTCAAGGACAACACCACCTACACCATCGACTTCTCCGACGCCATCTCCGACAACAACGAGGGCAACCCGCTGGGCAACTACACCTACAGTTTCTCCACGGGCAGCGAGATAGACACACTCCAGGTGTCGGGCCACGTGCTCGACGCCAGCAACCTGGAGCCTGTCAAGGGCATCCTCGTAGGACTCTACAGCGACCTTGCCGACTCGGCCTTCACCACCAAGCCCCTGCTCCGCGTGGCACGCACCGACAGCCGCGGCATCTTCATCATCAAGGGCATCAAGCCTGGCAACTACAAGGTCTATGCCTTGCAGGATATGGACGGCAACTACATGTACAGCCAGAAGAGCGAGATGCTCGCCTTCAGCACGGACGTGCTCACCCCAAGCTTCAAGCCCGACGTGCGACAGGACACCATCTGGCGTGACTCACTGCGCATCGACTCCATCAAGCGCGTCAACTACACCCACTTCCTGCCCGACGACATTGTGCTGCGGGCCTTCACCGAGAAACAAACCGACCGCTACCTGCTGAAGACTGAACGCGCCAACCCCGACCGGTTTAGCCTCTACTTCAGCTACGGCAACCAGGAACTGCCCCGCATCAAGGGACTGAACTTCAACGAAAAGGAAGCCTTCATCCTTGAAGCCACCCCACAGCGCGACACACTCACCTACTGGCTCCGCGACACACTCCTGGTCAACCAGGACACACTCCGCATGCAGCTCCAGTATCTCATGACAGACTCCACAGGCAACCTCGTGTGGCAGACCGACACCACCGAGATGCTTGCCAAGACATCCTACGAACGCCGCATGAAAGACAAGCAGAAGGACTACGAGAAGTGGAAGAAGAAACAGGAAAAGCTGGAGAAAGACGGTATGCCTTTCGAAAAGGAATATCCCGCGGCACCGCTCGACGTGAAATATGACGCTCCGTCGGTGCTCGACCCTGACCATAACATATCCATCACCATGCCGTCGCCCCTGGCTCGATGCGACACACTGAAACTGCATCTCTATGCCAAGCACGACACCTTGTGGTACAGAGCACCCTTCGTGTTCCGCCAAGACACGCTCTCCACAGGACGGCGCTACCAGTTCATGGCAGAATGGAAACCCGGAGTGGAATATAGCCTGGAAGTGGATTCCGCCGCCTTCACCGACATCTACGGCAAAGTGTCGAACCCCTACAAGCAGGGCTTCAAGGTGGGCAGCGAGGAAGAATACGCCACCCTGATATTCGACCTTCCGGAGATGGCAGACACTGCTGTGGTGGTGCAGCTGCTCGACCAGTCGGACAAGGTGGTCAAAGAGGTGCAGACAAACAACGGCACCGCCGAACTCTTCTATCTGAAACCCGGCACCTACTATGCCCGAATGTTTATCGACGCCAACCGCAACGGCATCTGGGACACGGGGTGCTATGCCGAACACCGGCAAGCGGAAACAGTGTATTACTATCCGGAAAAGTTGGAGTGCAAAGCCAAGTGGGATGTAACCCGTACGTGGAATCCCACTGCACGTGAAGTATGCCAGCAGAAACCGTCGGCCATCACCAAACAGAAGGCAGACAAGAAGAAGTCCGTGCAGCACCGCAACGCCGAACGGGCACGCAAGTTAGGAATTCAATACATCCCGAAAATATGAAACATCTCAAATCAATCCTGTTGTCCATCATCTTGTTGGGCACACTCTCGGCAGCAGCCCAGTGCACATTCCGCAATACCGCCTTTGGCGGCAACGAGTTTCTCACCTACAACCTCTACTACAACTGGAAGTTTGTGTGGGTGAAAGCGGGCACCGCCTCCATGTATACCGTCACCAGCCGCTATGGCGGCAAGCCTGCCTACCGCGCCAGTCTGACCACCCGCGGCAACGGCAAGGTGGACGACTTCTTCGTGCTTCGCGACACGTTGCTTTGCTACTCCACCACCGACATGGCACCTCTCTACTTCCGCAAGGGAGCACGCGAGGGCAAACGCTACACGGTGGACGAAGTGTTCTACAGCTATCCCAACGGCAAGTGCCACATACGCCAGCACCGCCAGTATAACGACGGCACTCACCAATGGAAGAAGCGCACCTACGACTACTGCATCTACGACATGCTCAACATGTTTCTCCGTGCCCGCTCGTTCAATCCAGAAGGATGGAAGAAAGGCTATGTAGTGAAGTTCCCCATGGCAGACGGCAAGAACGTGGACACCGAACAGATGCGCTATCTGGGCAAGACCACCGTCAAGGCCGACGACGGTCACAAGTATCGCTGCCTGCAGCTTTCCTACATCGACTACAACGACGGCAAGCCCAAGGAATTGGTACGCTTCTATGTTACCGACGACCAGAACCACATCCCCATCCGCCTGGACATGTTCCTCAAGTTCGGCAGTGCCAAGGCTTTTCTGGTCAGCATGAAGGGCATACGCAACAAGATAACATCAAGAGTGAAATAAAACCCAAAGCAATCCTCTCCACAACCTTAACTATATAGGCCATGGAGAGGATTGCTTTTTTCATAGCTCAAGGCAATAGTACTCCCCCTAATAGATTTCCGCCACATGGTTGCGCTTCACGCCATCCTTTCCGCGCTTTAGGAAGAGCGTAAGACGCACGCGCTGGCCCACGGCAACGGCCTTCCGCTTCTCCTCAGGCAACAAGGACAGCGAAGCAAAACCATCCTCGGTGATGGTACCTTCGGGAGTAGGCTTGATGGAAGAAACAAGTTGATAGCGCAAGTATCCTTCTTGCTCATTGACATATTCCACCGTGGCTTCATACGCACCGAAGGTTTTTCGCCCCTCGTCACGAGACAGCACATTGACCACGGCTGCCGACTTGAAAGGATCTCCCTGAGCTATAATCGGGCAAAACCGGATAAAGCACTTATTCTCAACACCCCTTACACGCAAGGTTTCCTTGCCAGCCACAAAGTGACGTGACTGCGCATCAAACACATGCACATGGCCATGACTGTCGTCAATGCCTTCCACGTAGCCCGTTTCCACAGGAAACACATCGGCAACGCTATGTGTCGACTGCACTATTTCTTCCGCCCGTCCGTTGCCTTGCTTCGACTGACGTACGAGCACATCGTACATCCGCCCGGTAATTTCCCATGGCTTGCAGCCAAACTGCCTACTGTCTGCCACAAACGACATACCATCGGCGCCTACCAGTTTCACGTAGCGGCACTTGCGCCCGTTTTGTAGTTTCTCAAATGTCTTCACAGCATACATGCTGACTATATCCTTGCAACCATCCCGGCTTTCTTCGGGGTGATGGAGCATATAGGACAAGCGTGCCCGTTCCACCCTCTCGTGAAGTGAAAGATATTGTTTTCCGTCCTTCCCCTTTTGTGGCTGTTTGTCTTCTTCCGTAAGACACTGGGGATAACCCCATGCCTGGAGAAATTGCGGAAACCGGAAGTCGGCATGTGCCTTGCTCACCTTCACCGCCATGACCAACATACAGGAATTGAGCGCAGAAGGCTGCGAACGGTGCAACTTGATATAGGCAGACAGCAGGATACGTGCCATGATGGAATCCATCGATGCAAGATTCTGGCTCATATAGCGGTAAATCATCCACTGAGTATCGTCGGGATGTGAAGAGGCAGAGGAAATAGAGTCGAGCAGTTGGTCCCAACTAATGGCTTGCGGAGTGTGGTCAGCGTTTGGTGTCATGACAATGTTTGTTTTTAGGGTAAACGATTTAAATTGTTCGGTGGAGCCAGGTTCGTCAACGTTGGTGGAAAACAAGAAAGAGCGTTGCTTGTTGCGAATCTGCCACCTATCCGATGCAAAGATAAGCGTTCTCTCTTACAAGCAAGAAGAAAGTGCATCTAAACTATGTTAAATGACAGTCACCCGTTATTTTCGGCTCTCTTTCTTTGCCGTTTCAACAAAAACGCTTACTTTTGTGAAATAAAAAAGCTTTTTGCACTTTACCAATGACAAAGATTAGAATACCGATACTTCTCTTTTTCCTAAGTTTCATGTCACGCCTTCTCGCTCAACCCTATTGCGAGATGCGCATGTTCAACATACGCGACGGACTGTTGGGCAACGTCATTTCGGGTATTGCCGAAGACAAGAACCACCTCATGTGGTTCACCACCTGGAACGGTCTCTGCTACTACGATGGTTACCAGTTTACATCTTTCCGTGACATGCGCGACAACAGCCGCGTGCTGACCACTAACCGCTTGCTCCACCTCTATGCCGACAGGAACGGCAATGTTTGGGCCACAACCTATGACTTACGCATATATATGTTCGACACCCGATTGTGCCGGTTTATTGACGTGTCAGGATTGGCCAAGGAAAAATACGGAAGCGACTTGACCTCAAGCAAGTTTATGCGCGGTGCCAAGGGTACTGTATGGGCCCTGTCTGAAGACGACGAACAAGTGGGATGGAAGATGGACGGAAACCTGGTGGCTCAGTCACAAGGATTGGAAAAGGTTGCATTTGACAAGACTCCCTTAAAAGGCGCTAAGATAAAACGTGTCTCTGTTGACGACAAAGACAGGGAATGGGTTTTCACTGACAAGGGAATCTACCTATATAATACAAAAACTGTGGTAAGCGGCAGGTTTGACAACATGATCAACATCGGCGGCAAAATATATTTCTACTCAAAGAAAGGAACACTCGCCGTCTTTGACGAACACTCCCAAAAGGCAAGAATGTTGGTCAACAACCCTCGGCTCATCTTCAACAAAGTGCGCACCATGGGCGACCAATGCCTCGTGATAGGCACCAATCAAGGTATCTTCATCTACGATTTACAGACTGGCAGCCACCATTTGGCATCCGTGCAGAATCCTGCCCAGCCTTGCCCAGAAGTGGACGATATCTATCTGGACAGCAAAAAACGTGTGTGGGCATTCGGCAAAGGACCTGGAGTGACCATGCTCGACATGACTACCCTCAAGATGAAGTGGATGAACGAGACAAGTTCGGAAAGCCATTTCTCGTCGAATGAGGGTTCCGTGTTGTTCCATGAAGACAACAACCACACTATTTGGTTGCTTCCCCACAGCAGTTCATTCTGCTATTACGACGAGCACACACAGACCCTGCACCCCTACACTCTGCGACTGCAAGGTAGTTCCACCACACCCTTTATGACCCTCAAAAAGGTGTTCAAGGACAGCCAGGGCAACATGTGGATAGCCGGCAACCACGACCTGGCGCTGCTTAACTTCAAGTATCGCCAATTCCGCTATGCTCCTCTTGACAATCAAGACAGTGAAGTGCGTTCCGTGCTTACCCTGCACAACGGCAACCAACTTGTGGGCACCGCCAACGGCTACGTGTGCGTGCTTGGGAAGCAAAAGAACCAACTAGGATTTCTCACTGCTGCAGGCAGTCTGAGCAAGACACCTGCACGCCTCACCGACAGCAAGGTGATGACTTTTCTTGAAGACCATAAAGGACGTATATGGATAGGAACACGTGGCGACGGCATCTATCTGCTCAACGGCAACACCATGACACATTATAGAAACAGTGGAGCCTTTTCGTTGAGCAACGACAACGTTTTCGACATCTACCAGGATTCCCGCCAGCACATTTGGGTAGGCACTTGGAGTGGCGGCATCAACCTTGTTGACGAACAGCATGGCGGACTACGCTTTCTTTCTGCCACACAAGGTGGACTCGACAGCTACCCTGCTGACAAGTTCCCCAGAGTGCGCCGATTTACAGAAACAAGGCAGGGAGTAATGATTCTCTCTACCGCCACAGGCATGGTCACATTCTCCACCCGATTCACCAATCCTTCAAAGATAAAATACTTCGGACAATTCTACGATCACAACGACACCACGACCCTCGCCACAGGCGATGTGATGCAAACCTGTGTGATGCGCAACGGACACATCTTTGTTTCCACTCAAGGTGGCGGACTGCAGGAACTCGAATCACGCGACTTGCTGCAACCTCACCTAAAGTTTTCCACCGTCAACACAAGTATGGCAAACGGCACAGAAGGTATGGCACAAGCCATGGTAGAAGACCGGTCGGGCAGACTGTGGATTTGCCACGAAAGCGACATATCGGTGTATGACCCCAAGACACGGAAACTGCAGCAGTTCGGACCCAACTATCTTGGCGACAACCGTGAACTGTCGGAAGCCAAACCCGACGTGAACAGATGGACAGGAAATATCACTTTCGGTGCTCTTGGTGGCGTGGTGGTGTTCAACCCCAGCAGCATACGCAATAGTTCATACGTGCCCAAGATAGTGTTTACCAGCATACAGTATCAGGGCGAAGAGAGAGAACACCCTATTCTCAACGTGCCGGAACTCCGTGTGGCAAGCGACAAGCGTAATTTCAATATCAACTTTGCCGCCCTCGACTACAACAACAACTATATGGTGCGCTACGCTTATAAACTGGAAGGTGTGGACAAGGAATGGAACTATTTGGGCAGTCATCTGCACAGTGCTTCCTACAACAATTTCCCAGCAGGCCACTACAAACTACTGGTGCGCAGCACTAATGGTGACGGCGTATGGACTGAAAACACAGCTGTGCTCAACATCTACGCACAACCAACATTCTGGGAAACCATCTGGGCAAAGATACTATATGTGCTTATCCTAATTGGTATTCTCTATGCCGTGAAACGCTATTACGAGATGCGCAACAAGACACAATTGCTCCACGAAAAGGTGAACCAACTGCTTGAAGAGTACAACAACCGAAACACACAGGTTCAAGAGAAAGCCGAAGAGACAAAGGAACAAGCCGACATCTACCACCTGCCACCATCGGAAATACTCGACAGTGACGAACAAATGATGATGAAACTGATGGACTTCTTGACAAATAATGTGGGAAACTCGGAACTTAAAATAGAAGAACTGGCAGAGGCTGTCAACCTGAGCCGTTCCGTGTTCTACAGCAAACTGAAGGCTAAGGTGGGCATGACACCTGTGGAATTTCTCAAGCACATCCGCATACAGAAGGCGGAAGAACTTATCACCAAGAGCAACGAATCGTTCTCTCAAATAGCTTATGCCGTGGGATTCACCGATCCCAAATACTTCACCAAATGCTTCAAAAAGTCTACAGGCATGACTCCATCCGAGTATCGGCAAGCAAAGAAATAGTTCTCTTTTTGAGTGATAGATAGTGATAGATAAAAACCATCTATCACTCATCTATCACTCAGAGTAACTCTCATAGTGCCAGCGACTATGTGTAATGTTTACGGAAAAAAGTGATGGATGATGGATATTTCGTGAAAAATCGATTCCTGCGCGCATACGCGCGCGCGAGGGAGTCATAGCTTCAGGAAATGATGAAGGTTGATCCCGTCATTTTGTTCAAACACAGGCGTATGCACTGTCAACGCTTATACCCAAGACTTATATTTCTCTGACCAATTGGTCGAACAACTGATGCATGCCTTCACTGGCTCCTTTCTGAATGAAAGTAACAGGACGACTACCACCCGTGCGCACCTCTTCAGGGTCAATGAGGTAAATTGGCACTTGGTAGGGCACATATTGTACCAATCCGGCGGCAGGATAAACATTAAGCGACGTACCAATGATGACAAAGATGTCGGCCTGCTCGGCGGCAGCCATTGCCGGATCCATCATGGGCACATTCTCACCAAAGAACACAATGAACGGACGCAACAAAGTGCCGTCGCCAGCCTTGGTGCCTGGTGCAACATCAGGATTCTGCTCTGTAAGTGTCTGGATGAAGTGGGGATTATACGGGTCACGACTGGAGCATACCTTGTCCAATTCACCATGAAGATGGATCACGTGTGTGGAACCAGCCTTCTCATGCAAGTTATCCACGTTTTGTGTCACCACCGTCACATCGTAATACTTCTCAAGTTCAGCTATAAGGCGATGGCCTTCATTGGGCTTTGCGTCAAAAAGCTTGCGGCGCAGCATATTGTAGAAATTGGTGACCAACACCGGATCACGCTCCCATCCCTCATGCGTAGCAACCTGTTCCACAGGATAATTCTCCCACAAGCCATCACTGCCACGGAAAGTCTTGAACCCACTCTCTACCGACATTCCGGCGCCGGTGAGAAACACTATTTTCTTTTTCATAGGAAATCCTCCACATTAATTAAATACAAAAATAGCAATTTTTCCGCAAATGCAAGCACTCTATGGAACAAAAGCATTATCTTTGCAGCACATTTCAAATATTTATATATAAATACTAAACATTTTTATGGACAAAGTTAGTTACGCCTTGGGACTGGGCATCGGTCGCCAACTCTCACAGATGGGAGCCACAGATTTGAATATTGACGACTTCGCTCAGGCTATCAAAGACGTTTTGGCAGGCGACCAGCCAAAGGTAGCCGACCAGGAAGCACAGCAGATAGTACAGGAATTCTTCCAGGCACAGGAAGCCAAGCAGCGTGCCGCAGCCGCTGAAAAAGGCAAGGCAGCACGCCAGGCTGGTGAGGAATACTTGGCAGCCAACGCCAAGAAAGAAGGTGTGGTAACCCTGCCAAGCGGTCTTCAGTATATGGTGCTCAATGAGGGTACAGGCAAAAAGCCAAAGGCCACAGACAAGGTGAAATGCCACTACGAGGGTATGCTCATCGACGGAGCCATGTTTGACAGCAGTATTCAGCGTGGAGAGCCTGCCGTGTTCCCACTCAATCAGGTAATTGCAGGATGGACAGAAGGTCTGCAACTAATGACAGAAGGTTCAAAATACCGCTTCTTCATTCCTTACTCTTTGGGTTATGGAGAGCACGGAGCCGGCACATCCATTCCTCCTTTTTCAGCACTCATCTTCGACGTGGAACTCATCGAAGTGCTCTAACCACACACTAAGAACTCAAGAAAACAACAACGATAATGAAAAAATTGACTTTTGTAGCCGCTTTGGCTATCAGCGCCGCAACCCTATCTTCTTGCGGCAACTCTACCCCAAAGGCCGACATGAAGAATGACGTGGACTCACTGAGCTACGCTTTCGGTCTTGATCAGGCACAGGGTGTGAAGGAATATCTCACACGTATGGAAGTAGATACCACTTACATGGATGAATTCGTAAAGGGTATTTCTGACGGTGCACTGAGCGCTGACGACAAGAAGAAGAACGCTTATAACGTAGGTGTGGGCATCGGCATGCAGCTTGCCATGATGCAAAAGAACGCCAGTAAGCAGATTTTTGCAGGCGACTCAACCCAAACATTGAATATCCGCAACCTCATTGCAGGATTCATTAGCGGTGCTACAGGCAAAAACACTAAGATGACCGTTGACCAGGCACGCATGATTGAACAGAGCGTATCACAGGCCATCATGCAGAAGAGCATGGAGAAGCAATATGGTCCCAACAAGGAAAAAAGCGCCAAATTCATGGCAAATGTAGCCAAGCAACCTGGTGTGAAGAAACTCGCCAACGGCGTTTGCTACAAAGTTATCACTGAAGGCTCAGGCGACATACCAGCTGACACATCTATGGTGAAACTCAACTACGAGGGCAAAACCATTGACGGTAAGGTATTCGACAGTTCATTCGCACGCAAAGAACCTGCTACCATGCGTGCAAACCAGGTGATTCCAGGATTCACAGAAGCACTGACCCACATGCCTGTAGGTTCTACATGGGAAGTTTACATTCCTGCAGATCAAGCCTATAAGGAGCGCGACATGGGACAGATCAAGCCTTTCTCTGCACTGATTTTCAAGATTCAGGTACTTTCTATCGAGAAGTAAATTGATTGTACAATAAACAATGAACAAGAAATTCATGACATTTGCGCTCGCCTTAATGGTGGGCGCATCTTCAATGTGGGCACTTCAGCCCGTGAAGAAGGGAGCCAAAAAGACCAAGGCTGTGGTAGCTCCCGTGGAAAAAACAACACTTAAATCAGCCTCAGACTCACTGAGCTACGCTGCCGGCATGTCCATGACCGATGGCCTGATGCCTTTCCTGAAGCAACAGGCTGGCGTGGACAGCACCACGCTGAACGACTTCAAGCGTGGACTGAAAGAAGCTCTCGCGAATGGAGACAAGAAGGAATTCAAAGCCTACGAAGCTGGTTTTCAGGTGGCAAACATGCTGAAAACAAGAATGATTCCCGGTGCCAAGAACGAATTTAAGGAAACTCCCGATTCCATCAATGCAGACCTGCTCATCAAAGGTTTCCTCGCCAGTCTTGACAACGACCACGCCCTCTTCGAACAGCGTGAAGCACAAGACTTCTTCAAACACCAACGCGAGGTTGAACAGCAAGCCAAAATGGAACGTCTGTATGGTGACAATCGCAGAGCCGGAGAGAAATTCCTTGCCGAGAACAAGACAAAGGAAGGTGTGCAGACTTTGCCCGACGGACTTCAGTACAAGGTGATTGTGAAAGGTGAAGGCGAAACTCCCAAGAACACCGACCGCGTGACCGTAAAGTATGAAGGCAAACTAGTGGACGGCAAAGTGTTCGACAGTTCTTATAAACGCAACCCTCAGACCACTACCTTCCCCGTGAACGGAGTCATCAAGGGATGGACTGAAGCTCTCACCATGATGCCCGTAGGTTCTACTTGGGAACTCTACATTCCCTACCAACTGGGCTATGGCGACCGAGAAATGGGTGGCGACATCAAGCCTTATTCTGCCCTTATCTTCAAGGTAGAACTCGTATGCATAGGCGATCCCAAACCTGCTGCAGAAAAGGCAGATGCTTCTGCGAAGAACAGCAAAAGCAAGAAAACAACCAAGAAGAGCAAAAAGTAAGCATACAACTTTTTAATAAGTAAAAAGAAGTTATCGTCGACAAGAAGGCGGTAACTTCTTTTGTTTTCATTACACATAACAAGTAAAATGTGCACATTTAGCGTATTTTAATGCCAAATTGTTGTCTATTCCATTTTTAATGTATACTTTTGCTAACCAATGTCAAGCTAACAACAATAAATAATAAGATAAACATGGAAAAAATAGACAATCTCGACAAGAAGATTCTCGGTATTCTTTCAAAGAATGCACGGATTCCCTTCAAAGACGTGGCAGCAGAATGCGGCGTTTCACGTGCAGCTATTCACCAGCGTGTACAGCACCTCATTGAAGACGGGGTTATCACCGGCAGCGGATTCGACGTAAATCCCAAGAGCCTCGGTTATACAACCTGTACTTACGTAGGCATTATCCTCGAAAAGGGCAGTATGTATAAAGAGGTGGTAGAACGCCTGCAGCATATTCCTGAAATTGTGGAATGTCACTTCACTACAGGTCCCTACACTATGCTCGCCAAGCTTTATGCCCGCGACAATGAACAACTCATGGACTTGCTCAACAACCAGATGCAGACCATACCTGGCGTGGTTTCTACCGAGACACTTATCTCTCTCGAACAGAGCATCAAGCGCGAAGTGCCTGTGAAGATTGAAGAAAACTAATACACACGTATTATACCCAGCCATCATGCCACCTTCAACAAAGAAAGCATGATGGCCACTTTCGATAAAAACATTTCCTTCATTATATGGAAAACTATCATCTGCAAGCACATCTCGACGAGATCTACAGCAGTTATCCGGAAGCCCCACACAAACCCATCATAGGCATAACAACCAATTTTACAGACGGTGACGCCACCTTGCGAGACCGTTACTACCTGCAAGTGGTCAAGGCTGGCGGAACCCCATTACTCATTCCACCAGTAGCCGACAAGGATGTTATCATCAATACTTTGGAACGTATTGATGGACTACTGCTCACTGGCGGCGGTGATTTCAATCCTCTATGGGCAGGCGAAGAGCCACTGCCCACACTCCACAGCATCAACAAGACACGTGATCTGCCGGAGCTCCTCATTACCCGTTTGGCCTATAACCGACAAATACCTATACTCGGCATTTGCCGAGGCATACAGACCATAGCGATGGCTCTTGACGGTAAGGTCATTCAGGACATAGCCAATCCTACCATCAAACATTCTCAGGATGCGGACCGGAATGAAACAACCCATTCTGTGAACATCTTGGAAAACTCCATGCTCCATCAGGTATATGACTCCAACCGAATATTTGTCAATTCGTTTCACCACCAAGCAGTAGGCGATACAGGCAAGCACTTGCGTGCCACAGCCAAGGCTGCCGACGGCGTAGTGGAAGCCATAGAAAGTAGCGAGCACAAGCCCATCATGGGTGTACAGTGGCATCCGGAATGGCTAGAAGCAGATGGTGGCAAGCTATTTGCCTGGCTGATAGAGCAAGCTTCACTCTTCATGCAAGCAAAATCCCTCCATAAGCGCATTCTCACCCTTGACACTCACTGTGACACCCCTATGTTCTTTCCACAAGGCATCCACTTTGAACAGCGGGATCCACGCATTCTCTACGACCTGCACAAGATGAATGACGGACAGCAAGATGCCGTAACCATGGTTGCCTATCTTCCTCAACCGAAATTGGGCGAGAAGTTTTCTGATATAGCACCACTCCCAGCAACAGGCCCGATGGCTTACGCCGATCTCATCTTTGACAAGATTGAAGACATCGTGTCGCGTAATTCAAAATACGTAAGCATAGCCCGTACCCCTTCCGACCTCTATGAAGACAAACGTAAAGGCCGCAAGAGCATCATGCTCGGCATTGAGAACGGACTGGCTCTTGAACACGAAGTGCAGAACGTAAAACATTTTGCACAACGCGGCATCGTGTATATAACTCTTTGCCACAATGGAGACAACGACATCTGCGACAGTGCTCGCGGATGCAATACCCACAATGGAGTTAGTGCTTTTGGTGAAAAAGTCATCAAAGAGATGAACGACTGTGGCATTATGGTAGACCTGAGCCATGGTGGTGAAAAGAGTTTCTATGATGCTTTGGAAATTAGCCGCACACCCATTGTCTGCTCACACAGCAACTGCAAAGCGCTTTGTGACGTGCCACGAAACCTCACAGACGATCAGCTACGTGCCCTTGCAAAACATGGAGGTGTGGCACAAACCACTCTCTACCATGGTTTCTTGTGCAAAGAAGGAGAAGCCTCCATTCTCGATGCCATAAAGCATCTGGAACACGCCATCAGTATTATGGGCATAGACCATGTAGGATTAGGAAGCGACTTTGACGGTGACGGAGGCGTGAAAGGCATTGCCGACGCTTCGGAACTCATCAATTTCACCCTTCAACTGCTGCGCCGCAAATATAGCGAACGCGACATAGCCAAAATATGGGGTGGCAATTGGCTCCGCGTAATGACTCAAGTACAAGCCGCCAAAAGCATATAAAAATCAAAAACAAAAAATACAAGCAATCACATGAAGATATTGACTTCCCTTTCATCTGTAATAATAGCTGTGATTATCATCAGCTCTTGCGCCTCGTGCAAAAGCAACAAGAAAGTGAACACAGAGAGTCTTGACTCATTGGCCGTGCAAATTAACGGACCCAAATTCAATCCGGACTCAGCCTTTGAATACTGCCGGCAACAGTGCAAGTTCGGTCCTCGAGTCATGAATAGCGACACCCATGAAAAGTGCGGCGTATGGATTGCCACCATGTTCCATCGCTTCGGTTGCAAAGTGACCGAACAAAAGACTACCATCAAAGGATGGGACGGAAAAGAATTGAAGTGCACCAACATCATTGCCAGCTACAAACCAGAAGCCACAGAACGTATTCTTATCTGTGCCCACTGGGACAGTCGTCCATGGGCAGACAACGACCCTGATTCAGCCAATCACCACAAGCCTGTAATGGCTGCCAACGATGGTGCCAGTGGTGTGGGGGTCATGCTTGAAGTGGCAAGACAGTTGCAACAAGACAAGAAACTGAACATCGGTGTTGACTTCGTTTGTTTTGACGCCGAAGACTATGGCACACCTTATTGGACACGGGACGATCCAAACTCATGGGCACTCGGAGCACAATATTGGGCAGAACAAGCCCGCGGAAACTACAAGGCCCGCTTCGGTATTCTGCTCGACATGGTAGGCGGTCAAGGTGCTACATTCTATCAGGAGAGCATGTCTAAGAAATATGCACAACACATTGTAGATAAAGTGTGGCATGCAGCTCGTATTGCAGGTTTCGGCAGTATGTTCAAGCAGGATGAAGGCGGTGCCATCACCGACGACCATATCCCTGTCAACCAGAAGGCCGGCATACCGACAATTGACATCATTCCCTATTATCCTGATTGCCAACAGAGTGCATTTGGCCCAACCTGGCACACGGTAAGTGACGACATGCTCAATTTGGACAAGAACACACTGGAAGCCGTAGGACAGACGGTGATACAGACCCTCTATAGCGAAAAATAACAACCAAAGAGAAATAGATTTTCAGGCGGCTTGTTGATTCATAACGAGGACACAGGCCGCCTTTATTGTCTGTGTCACCAGCCTCTTTTCCCTCACACACCAGCATGCTCAACCACCACAAGTGTGTTGAAAAATGAAAGCAAAAGAAAAAGCAAGGAACCAACCATCACGGTCCGCTCCTTGCCAACACATATTATATAAAACCCTAACACAGTTCAATCATTTATAGGAATGACCTTTCCCGTTCGCCGCATCAGACAAACGAAAAAGTTATCCACTATTTATATATTGTTACTAGTGATGCGATATTAATCGCTTAA
>ULUS01003483.1_pt1 | contig 47343 bp, 35 predicted proteins | sample 1958761 | NCBI WGS metagenome assembly ULUS01 (sample SAMEA4835767, study PRJEB28245) | human gut metagenome | biome: gut microbiome; material: fecal sample | place: Denmark | collected 2008
TATAACTATAGTTAAGCGATTAATATCGCATCACTAGTAATGCACGAAGATGCCGGAAACCTTGACGAGGTGGTGGTGACGGGCGTGGTGACCAAACGCAAGGAGACCTTCACCGGTTCATCTGCCACCTTCTCCGGACAGGAACTGAAGTCGGTAGGTGTGCAGAACCCTATTCTCAGTCTGAAGAGCCTCGACCCGTCATTCAATGTAATGGACAACAATCTCTTCGGTTCAGATCCTAACCGCCTGCCCGACATCGAGATTCGTGGCAAGTCAAGCATGCTCGGCATGCGTGATGAACTGTCGGAAGACCCTAACCAACCGCTGTTCATCCTTGACGGATTCGAGTCTTCACTCGAAGCCATCTACAATCTCGATATCAACCGCATAGCCTCCATGACCCTGCTCAAGGATGCAGCCTCTACCGCCATCTATGGTTCTAAGGCTGCCAACGGCGTGGTAGTCGTGGAAACTGTGAAACCTAAGGTAGGACAACTCCGCGTGAGCTACAACGGCTCTATGGACATCAGCATACCCGACCTGGGTGGATATAACCTGATGAATGCCAAGGAAAAGCTGGAGTTCGAGAAGATGGCTGGCAAGTACACCAACAATGACCTGCCTGCAGCCGACATCATCGAGCTCGACAACCTCTACCAGCAGCACATGCGCGACATAGCCAGCGGTGTGGACACCTATTGGCTCTCTGAACCGTTGCGCACGGGAATTAACCATCGCCACCAACTCTACCTCGACGGAGGTTCGGGCGGCTTCCTGTTCGGCATCGGCCTTAACTACAACAAGACCAATGGTGTGATGAAGAAGTCGAACCGCGACGTGTATGGCGGCAACATCGACCTCACCTACAGAGTGGGCAAGTTGCAGTTCAGCAACAAGTTTACTGCCCAACAGACCAATGCCAAGAACCCCACCGTGTCGTTCTCGCAATACGCCTCTGCCAACCCATATTATAAGAAATACGACGACGAGGGCAACATCACAAAGTTCCTCGCCAACAACTCTAACGAAAACCGCATCGGTAACCCGATGTACAACGACAACCTCAATAGCCGCGACGAGAGCCGTCAGCTGATGCTGAGCGACTACTTCCAAGTGGAATATAACCCGCTCAAGGAACTCAAGTTGCGCGGCAAGTTCGGCATCACCCACTACAACAAGGATACCGAAAACTTCGTTTCGCCAGACGACACCCGCTTCGAGAGCGTGAACACACTACAGCGCGGAAGTTACAGCTTCGGCAACACCAAGACCGACAACATAGAGGGCGACTTCACCGCCATCTATGCCACCGTGCTCAACCATGCTCACCGCATCAACGTGGCGCTCGGTGCCAACATCAATGAAAGCAAGTCTACACTTCAGGGTTATTCAGCCATAGGTTTCCCCTCAGGCGATTTCACCTACCCTTCTTTCTCCAAGGGCTATCCCGAGGGCGGCCGTCCCAGCTACAGTGAAAGCGTAAGCCGTTCGGTGAGTGCATACCTCAGCGGCGGCTATTCCTACATGGACCGCTACCTCATGGACGTGAGCTACCGTCTGAGTGGTTCCTCTATCTTCGGTTCCAACAAGAAGTATATCAACACCTGGTCACTCGGTCTGGGATGGAATATCCACAACGAGGAGTCTGTCAAGAACAGCCTGCCCTTCATCAACTACTTCAAGATTCGCGGCTCCATCGGTAACCCCGGCAACCAGAACTACGACTCTTCCCTGGCACTGACTACGTTCCAGTATTCCTACACGGCCTACAACTACTTCGGCCTCAGTTCCGTGCTGCTCAACATGGGCAACAAGAACCTGGAGTGGCAGACCACGCTCGACCGCAACATAGGTCTTGACCTGACCATGTTCGACAACCGTCTGTCGCTCACCATGGACTACTATTACAAGAACACCGACCCACTACTCATCGCCATAGGCCTTCCTGCCAGCTCTGGTCTGCCCATGTCATACAACTCTACGCTCGGTGAATATACCACCTCCTACAACACCAACCTGGGAAAGCAGATTGCAAAAGGCTTCACCGCAACCCTGCAGTACTACATTATCCGTAACCTGAAGAAGCGTCTCACCTGGTCCGTACGCGGCACCATGCGCACTGAAAGTGCCAAACTTGATGGCATCGGAAACTCGCTCGAGTCGCTCAACAAGTACGGACAGAGCCGCAGCACGCAACGCTACTTCGACGGTGCCGACCCGGATGACATCTGGGCAGTGCGCTCCGCCGGCATTGACCCTGCCACGGGTAAGGAACTGTTCATCAAGAAAGATGGTAGCTATACCTACGACTTCACCTACGACGACGAGGTCATCGTGGGCAACACCCGACCCGACATCGAGGGCACCCTGGGCACCAACTTCGGCTATCGCGGACTAACCTTCAGTGCCATCTTCCGCTATCGCTTGGGCGCAGACTCGTTCAACTCATCCGTGTTCAACAAGGTGGAGAACCTCAGTAAGTCTGATCTCAACTACAACCAGGACAAGCGTGCCTTCTACGACCGCTGGCAGAAGCCGGGCGACATTGCCCAGTTCAAGAACATTGCCGACCAGCAGAGCACACCTATGTCGTCGCGCTTCGTTCAGCGCGAGAACACTCTCACCCTTGAGTCGCTGCAAGTGGGCTACGAATTCGACCCTGAGATAGCCCGTTCACTCGGCTTGAGCGGCCTGCGCATCAATGCCTACATGAACGACATCTTCCGCATCTCGTCCATCAAGCAGGAGCGAGGCACCTCCTACCCCTTTGCCCGCAGCTTCTCGTTCGCCCTATCACTCACATTATAAACCATCCTTATTATGAATATCAAGAATATATTCCACATAGCCGTCGTGGCCTTCGCCGCCCTGCTGACCACCAGCTGCAGCGACTGGCTCGACTACACACCGAAAGACAAGAGCACAGAGGACCAGCAGTTCTCCACAAGACAAGGATTCTATACTGCCGTCAATGGTGTCTACAACAAACTGGCTTCATCCAACCTCTACGGCAGTGCGCTGAGTTACGGAGCCATCGACCTCATGTCACAACGCTACGAACCGGGCAGCAACTCTTATGCCAACAAGTATCGTTGGACCAACTTCAGGTTCACCGAATCTGACATTCAAAGCAGTATCAATGCCATCTGGCAGGAATCCTACCAGACCATCCTCAACACCAACGTCATTCTCGACGGTGTGGAAAAGCAGAAGAGTGTACTCTCAGAGAGCGACAAGGAGATGATTAAGGGTGACCTGCTCGGATTGCGCGCCTTCATCCACTTCGACCTGCTCAGACTCTTCGGCACCGTCTACAGCCGCGACTGCGACACCAAGGTAATGCCCTACAACGACTCTACCGAACCACAGGCCTATGCACTGCTCTCCTCTAAAGAAGTGGTAGAACAGCATATTCTGCCCGACCTCGACAAAGCTGAGGCTTGCCTGAAAGCCGGCGACCCCATCACAACCACCGGTGTGGCAGCAGAGCCCAACAAAAACGGCGACAACTACCGCAACTACCGTCAGCTGCGACTCAACTACTACGCCATCGCCCTGCTCAAGGCACGCGTTTACCAGTGGATTGGCGACACAGACAAAGCCCTTGCCGAAGCGAAGAAAATCACCGACAGCGAAGAAGTCAAGACATTCTTCCCCTTTGTCAACCCTGACAAGTTGCTGGGCAATAATGTCAACCCTGACCGCATCTTCTCGTCAGAAGTGCTCTTCGGAATCTACAATTCAGAGCGTTCCAACATCTACAAGAACCGTTTCGACAGCAGCAACCTCACCTCTGAAGACATGTACCGCTCCTATTCAGGCTACATAGAAAAGGTGTTCACCAACCAGGCTGACTATCGATTCCAGTCACAGTGGGTGCACAACGGCAACTACTATTATTTCGGTAAGTTCAAGGAAATAACCTACGATGCCAACAATACGCCACTCTATGCCGTGATGATGCCGCTCATGCGCATTAGTGAGGCTTACTATATAGCCGCCGAGAGCGAAATGAAACTGGGCGACAAGCCCAAGGCCCTGGGCTACCTGAACACCATTCTCCAAAAGCGCGGCATCACGCCACTCGAGGAGAGCGTGACAAACAGCGACTTCACCAAGCAACTCAAGATGGAATATATCCGCGAGTTCTGGGGCGAAGGACAGATTTTCTTCATGTTCAAGCGCACCTACTCCTCCATCGGAAACGAGTTCAACGGTGCCACTAGCGACTCATGGTCGAGCGTGAGCCCCAGCGCATCCAAGTATGTGCTGCCCATGCCTTCAAGCGAAAAAGAAAACAGATAAACCAACAGAAACGATATGAAAAGATATATCATTCCCCTTTTCTCCCTCCTGGGCATTGCCTTGCTGGGAGCCTGCTCCGAAGAAGACTTCACCAGTTTCGACGGACAGAAGTCGGGCATATTCATGAGAAGAACCGTCTCTACCGACATCAACGGAACGCCACTCGCCTACAGTGACTCCATGAGCGTGACCTTTGCCAGCTACAGTGACGACACGGAAAAGCTCCGCGCATACGTGCCCGTGTACGTTATGGGTGAAGTGAAGAACTATGACCGCAAGTTCAAACTGACCGTTAACAAAGAGCTCTCCACAGCCGTGGAAGGCGTAGACTACGAACTGAGCGACACCGCCTGCTACATTCCTGCCGGGCAAGCATCGCGCAACGTGTTCTACTACATCAAGAAGACTGCACGACTCGACAACGAATCAGTGAGAATAGTGTTCGAACTGCAGGACAACGAGAACTTCACAGCAGAACTGGAGAAGTACAAGAACAAGGCAAACTGGGCAGAGTCGGGCAACGAACTCTGCGGCACACGCTACAAGATCATCTTCAACAACATCTGGGAGATGCCCTACCAGTGGAGTTCCTGGGGCGACTATTATCTGGGTACCTGGAGTGTGAAGAAGGAAAAGTTGCTCGACAACCTCATGGGATGGCAACACTCCGAATTCGACAGCAAGGCCAACTACGGCAAGATGCCCTATCTTGCCAAGAAGCTGCAGAAGCATCTCCAGGAGCAAGCCGATGCGGGCACACCCGTAACCGAGGACGACGGCTCCTACATGCAGCTCGTCTCGCCCTATCTTGTGGACTATTCCAAGTATGAAAAATAAACACGCAACACTATGAACATCAAATTCAAACATATTTGCGGCATGCTGGTAGCAGCCGCCACGCTCACGTCTTGCTACGAGGACAAGGGCAACTATGACTATACCGAGGTGGAGACCATCACCGGCACCGGCTTTCCCGAAAAGATGAGTGTGGTGCAGAAGGCCGACTACATTGAGCTGTCGCCCTCGTTCAGTTCCGACCTCAACGGCAGCATAGACAACAATCCGAACTATGAATATTCCTGCCTTCTGTGGAAAAGCGGCGGTACCTTTCCCGACACCAAGACCCGGCAGAAGGAAATAGACACTGACCATGCCAAGGACGTGAAGTTCTTTGCCGACCTCACCGAAGGCAGATATGTCATCCAGTACATGGTGACCAACAAGCAGACTGGCGTGACCACCAACTTCAAAGTGCCCGTTCAAGTCACCTCTGCCACCTACGAGGGATGGATGGTGCTTTGCGACGACAAGGACGGCTATGCCCGTATGGACATGGTGTCAGTGCTCTCCGATACGCGCCGCGCAGCCATTCACGACATTCTCGGCACCAAGATTCCCAAGCTGAAGGGCGCACGCACACTGATGATGAATGCCCGTCCGAGCAACTATGCTTCCGGCGACGACATGTGGTTCTGCACCGATGAGGGTTCCTGGTCGCTCAACCAGACAACGCTGAAAGCTCAGTACGACATGACTGTCAGCGAATTCATGGTGACGCCCAAGGACGAAAAGGTGATAGCCACTGACGGTCAATACCAGGGCTACCGCCTCTGCGTCACCGACAAGGGCAACCTCTATGCCAAGAGCAACAATTATGGTGCTGTATTCGAAGACCCCATCAACACATTAACAAGTGGCGGGGAACTTGAATTCCATGCCGCTCCTTTCTTTGGAGTGTTCATGGGCCGTTCCGGCTATGACACCTATTATAATCAGAAAGCCATTGTCTACGACAAGGACCACAAGCAGTTCCTCACCTTTGACGGTTCCTACTACGGAGACCATACGCTCTGTTCGAAAATGGACGACCCTGAGAATAAGCTCTTCTCCTACCAGACTGGCAAGGACATGATAGCCATGGTGAACACCACGTTCTCCGGCACTACCGTCTACTCCGTGATGCAGGACGATGCCAAGAACCGCTATGTATACGGCATAAACATGACTGGTGGACAGATTTCGCAGTCGCTCTATGAGCCTATGACTGCGGCAGGTTTCGGCAACGCCACGTCGTTTGCCTTCCACTCACAGTATCCCTACATGTTCTATAATGACGGAGACAAGGTCTACACCTACCACCTGATGAACCATACGGCAAACGTGGGCATCACCCTGCCTGGCGAAGAAGTAACCATGGTGAAGTTCAACCTCTTCTATAATGCGCCTAATGCTAACACATTCAACAAGACCGACGAGTTCATGGCACAGCAGTATCTGCTCATCGTGGGTTCCTACAAGAAGGACAGCACCGACGGCAATGGAGGCGTACTCCGCTTCTATAAGTTCAACCAGGAGAATGGCTCCCTCACCCTCGTCAACCAATACGACGGCTTCGGCAAGATTAAGGACGTGATGTATCGCGAAAGATAATTGAACATTTATGAAAATATTAATCAAATGATTCGCACTGTCACTTCTTCTCGCACTACCAATAAACATTTTCAGTGAGAACAATAAGAACAACACACTGCAAACTATTCAGAGAAGATATCAGTTTGATAAACAAAAAATGGCATAGTTTAACTAGTGGTTACAATGTTTTCGGACAAAAGAAAGTACCCATAGATTGGGAGATAAATGATATCTTTGTTTCAAGTTTAGACCCTCAGGAAACAGATTATGGTTATGAAGTCTATAACTTGTAAATATATAGGTGTCTTTTTCATCCTATACATTTTATTTTCCTCTCCAGTATTGAATGCGCAGAACTTTCTGCGCATTCAATATAATTGCTTGTTCCGAAATGTAGAAGAGGCAACATTCCCTTACTCCGAAACACGAATTTTGGAAATCAGTGACAGCTCTTCCGCCTTCTTTTGGATTGATCCGTCAACAGACGGCATACCTTTGAGCTATGATTCTTTCCCACGCAGAATTTACAAGAACTACCCCGAAAAAGAGGATATTACATTCCTTGGCGGTATAAGCGACTTGAATTTTTACTACACAGAAAAAATGCCTGAGTTTGAATGGAAACTGCAAGACAAAGACTCAACCATTTGCGGCTACGTCTGCCATAAGGCTCAATCCACATATCGTGGACGTACTTGGACTGCATGGTATACAGAAGAACTACCTTACGATAACGGTCCATGGAAACTCTGTGGATTGCCGGGGCTCATTTTGAAAGCTGAAGATAAAAAGGGAGATTTTGCGTTCACATGTATAGGTATCAAGCAATGCAAAAAGAAGGAATTCAATATGTCTCTGAAAGGCTTTCGCAAAACTACGCGTAAGAAATTTCAAGAAGACATGTTAGAATACTGGCGAGATTCTGAAGCTTACTTCAACGCTACACACAACGTGAAAAGTCATAGAATATACGTCGAAGACCAACAAAAGCCCATGCCTAAAACGCCATGCTTTTTAGAATACTGAACATAGCGACAAACATTTATTGCATTACTTGGGCAGAAAAACAAATAGAAATGGTTTGAAAGAAGCACCCTATCACTTCCAGTCGTTCCAATTGCGCGCAGCTTCCACCTTGTTCTCTACCCTGTCGGGAAGAGCCGGGAAGAAATCGAAGCCTGTGATGCGCTCCACCTCATCCACTGTGTTGACATAGGAATCCTTGGGGCGATTGCCCTCCACATTCTTGTAGACAAAGCCTATGGCCTTTGGCGTGCCCTGCATGCAGAGCACTACCTTGAAGAAAGCATCGGGCACAGCCACCTTGTTGCTGCCGATGGTTTTGTGCTTTCCCTTGTAGAAAATGGGGCCACACACGATGTAGATGTCGCCATACTCCTTTGCCCAACTGCGACACTGTTGCTCCATTTCGTTCCAGTCGCCACGGTTCAAGCCTCCATTCTGCGGACAAATGTTGGTAAAGAGGAACGACTCTTCCTGCGCCTGCTCGCTCCACTTGTTGTCACCCGACGGGCACATGTGTCCCCGGTCATAACCCGAACGTGCGTAGTCCCAGTCTACGGCACGAGGCACGGGCACTTCCTCATCTTCATGAAACTTGATGCCGCCACGCTTGTAGGGCCCTGTGGTGTGTGCAGCCGTAAGATGCCATGCCACCCAGTTGGGTTGGCGTGTTGAACTGTTGTAAGAAACGGTGTAGCCCACACGCCGCAAAATCTGTTCGGGCAAGCCTTTGAGTGGAGCGGGAATCTCGAGTTCCTGCACTTCGGCGGCCCTGCCGCGCTTTCCGTCGGCAACATCTTGGGCAGGTTGCTGCCCGTCTTCATCCGTTGCAAGCGGTGCTTCACGGCTTGCAGTCTGCTCTGCATAAACTTTCGACCAGGCGTCTATCTTCTTCTGCCCCTTGGCGCAAGCCGACATAGCTACAGCCAGGCACAGAGTAGCCAAACAATTGATTAGTTTCATACGTTTCCATTTAACTTCTCAGTCTGTGTTTCTTTCTACATTCGGCACATTCGCCCTTAATGACAAACGACACGGCGTGCGCATAGAATCCGTCGGGCAAGTCGACATGAGGCAGGTGCTGGTCTTCAAGGCAGAATGACCTTTGGCACGACTCGCAGTAGAAATGTATATGCCCGTCGGTATGATTGCAATGGCCCCGGTGCTCGCATAGTTCGTAGTTGAGCACCCCTCTGCCATCCTCGAAAGCATGAACCACATCGTGTTCAAGGAAGAGGGTGAGCACTCGGAAAATGCTCGACTTGTCCATGTTGGGCATCTTCTCGTCCAACATAGACAGACTCATGGGACGCCTCATCATGACCAGCATCTTGAGCACCAGTATGCGGTTGGCGGTTGGCTTTATGTCTTTAGCTTCCAAACGGGCTATTGCCTCTTTCGAATCCATCATCATTCAAGTTTTTAAAGAATAACATCCTCTGGATATTGCATGGTCAGGCAATGAAGCGAGCCATGCTGCCGAATGACCGTACGGGCATCTATGGGGATGATTTCACGCCCCTGGAAAGCCTCGGCAAGGGTGTCCAAGGCCTGCCGGTCGTTGTGCGGTTGGGCATAGGTCGGACAGAGCACTGCTCCGTTGAGGATGACAAAGTTGGCGTAAGTGGCGGGCAAGCGGTCTTCGCCGTCGTAGATGGCATCCGGGATAGGCAGACGAAGAAGCCGGTAAGGGCGACCGTCGAGCGTAGTAATGGTGCGGAGTTGTGCTTCAAGAGCCTTGAAGTCATCGTGCTGGGGGTCGTTTACGTTGTCCGTGGCTATACACAACAAGGTGTCGTCGGGAGCGGTACGCATAATCGTATCGATATGTCCGTCCGTGTCATCTCCCATCAAGTTGCCATGGTCAAGCCACACTATGCGCCTCGCACCCAGCATTTGCTTCAGCCTTAATTCTATTTCCTCCCGCGAAAAGGGTTGGTTGCGGTGGGGTGCCAAGAGGCACTGCGAGGTGGTGAAAACCGTTCCCTTGCCATCACTCTCGATGGAGCCTCCCTCAAGCACGAATTCGTTGCGGTTGACATAGTGTCCACGAAAAGCGCCGTCGAAGAACAGTCGGCTATTGATAAGATTGTCCTTGCCTGCCTCAAATTTCTCGCCCCATCCGTTGAAACGGAAATCCACGAGCCTTGGCACACCCTCGCCTTCGGGCAGAAGTGTGATGAACGCATGGTCGCGCGCCCAGGTATCGTTGGTGGGAGCGTAGCGGAAGAGGATGTTATGGTGGAGGGCCTTGTCAACCGAAGCCTGCACCATAGCCCTGACATCGTCAACGAAAGGCGTGACGATGAGCACTTTCTCATGACGGGCAATGGCACGCGTCATATCAATAAACGTGAGCGTAATCTGGTTCAAATAATCAGCCCAATCTGTTTGGGCGTGTGGCCATGTGAGTTGAATGCCACTCTGGGGATGCCACTCTGGGGGCAATGAGTATGTATCGTGCATTGATTTGTTCATTCTTGTTGTCTGCAAAAGTAATATAAAAGAGTGGAATAAGAAACAAATCACCTTGTTTTTTAGGAATCGTCGGGATTTGGAGTGATACATGCGGCGGCAAAGTCAGGATGGATATGCAGCGGACTGAAAGCCCCACAATTACGGGGCATTGTCCTCTTACAAACTTGTTAGAAGACAGCCTCTTACGCGCGCACGCGCGCAGGAAAAGTTTTTCGTTTTTTCACCACCATCTATCACTTTTCTCAATATCTTACATTATTCGGTTGACTGTCAGTTATATAAACGGAGTGATAGATACGTGATAGATGGCTAAACATCTATCACATCTATCACTAATTCCTCAATGGCTGAGTTCAAGTGGAATGCCCCGAATCTGCCCCGCAGTTTGGTCACTCGTTGCCCACGGCCGTGGCAATACGTGCCCTGGCTGCGAAACAAAGCCCAAGTCTGCCACTAACACACCGTTACTCTGCCACTAACACCTCGTAAGTCGCACACTTAGCACACGTAAGTCGTATACTTAGCACACGCAAGACGTATACTTAGCACACACAAGTCGTACATTTACGCATCGCAACTATGCCACTAACAATCTGTAACCGGGCAGTTTTGTGACTGTATCCGATTTGGAAGAGATTTGCAACATTCAGAGAGTAAGTGATGTCAGGTGTCACTTCAAATACCGAAAGAACCGTTTTTACCCCACTCTTCCGGGGCATCGCAAATATCAAAGTTTTCCCTCGAACTGCCACAACGTCACGGCTGCTTGATTGAAGTCATTGATGGCAGCAGCACGTTTAAGCCGGAGGTCCATGCTCTCCTGCAGGGCATTGACATACTCCACATAGGATATTTCCCCGTTCTCATACTCCGTGGTGGCAAGCCTCGCCAGTTCATCAGCCTTGGAGACGCCCGTTTTCTCGTAATACTCCATTTTGGTCTGAGCTGCCGAGAAACGGTCGGTAGCGGCTTTATACTCGGCCGAACGCAACTGTTGCTGCCTGCGGTTTTCCAGCAACAGGACGTCGCGTTCCGCCTTGGCAGCCTTTACCTTGGCTCGGGTGGCACCCCAAAAGAGCGGTATTCCCACGCCCACTTCAAAGCCCATAAAGTTTCCGCCGGCATAACGGGCACGATTTTCATGATAAGGGTCCCAGCCACTGATGACCATCTGCGTGCGAAGTCCTATGGAAAGCGACGGGGCGAAACCGTTTTTCTCTTCGGTTATCGCTTTCTCGGCCGCCTTGAGACGGAGCGAAGCGTACTTTCCCTCGGCACTCTGCCCGTAATCGTAGCCCAAGCTACCGGCTGAGACAGGTTTCAAATGCGAGTCGGCCGGAACAATCTGGTTGTCCGTGCAGAGCAACGTCATGAGCGTGCGGCGGGCAATGGCTTGCTCACTTCCTATGGTGGCAAGTTCCTGCAAATTGTCCTGGTGCATACGTTCGGCCGACAAGAGTTCGAGTCTACGGGCCTCGCCTGCGGCACAACGCCTGGAAGCAATGGTCACGTAACGGGCAAGCAGGGTGTCCTGACTGTTCAGGATAGCCATCCGCTCGGTGAGATAAACCAGCTGCCAATAGGCTGCCGCCACCTCACCTTTCAATCTGTTTGCCACCACTTCCCTGCGACTTTCCTCTGCCCGGGTTTCAGCCTTGAGCCGGCTGCGACGGGCTGCATAGAGCGTTGGAAACTCGATGGTCTGCGAGAGGGTCAGGGCATTGTCAGGACTGCCTCCCGACGTAGGGTCTTGCGAGAGCGAAAGCGAGGTCTTGTCGACATCCCATGCCGTGCCTTGCAATATCCGTGTCCGCTCCGCCTGTTTGTCGGCAGTTTGCAGTTCAAGACTGTTTTCCACCGCCATGTCCAGACACTGCTGCAGCGTTAGCGTTTTGTTATCAGCCCAAGCCGTCTGCAACGAGAGTACGGCAAGGACCACGGTCGTTATTCTTTTCATTGTCTTTGTCCTTAACTTTTTGTCTTTGTTCCTATGGGGTGCTTACTTCTGTTTTTCCTCCGTCACAGAGCCTTCAGCCTCTGGCTTCTTCTCTACCGAGAACGTCTTGTAGATGGCTGGCAGCACCAGAAGGGTGAGAAGGGTTGAAGTGACAAGTCCGCCTATCACCACTGTAGCGAGCGGCCGCTGCACTTCGGCACCATCACCATGCGAGAGAGCCATGGGCAGGAATCCCATGGAAGCCACAAGAGCGGTCATGAGCACGGGGCGAAGACGAATCATGCAACTGTCAATGATGCGGCGATGTATGTCGCCTACGCCCTCTCGCTCCATCTGGTTCATCTGTCCGATGAGCACAATGCCGTTGAGCACAGCCACGCCAAACAGGGCTATGAACCCGACACCTGCCGATATGCTGAACGGCATGCCGCGCAACCACAATGCCCACACGCCACCAATGGCAGCAAGGGGAATGGCTGAAAAGACAAAGAGCGACTCGCGCACATTCTTCACCGTGGCATAGAGCAACAGGAGGATGACGATGAGCGCCACCGGTACCACCACAGCCAAACGGTGAGTGGCACTCTGGAGGTTCTGGAACTCGCCGCCATAGGTATAATAGTAGCCCTCGGGCATCTTCAGTTTGCGGTCGAGAATATTCTGTATGTCGGCCACTGTGCTCTGCACGTCACGTCCCTTCACGTTGAATCCCACGTAGATACGGCGGGCTCCATTCTCATGCGAGACCTGTGCGGGCGCCGACTCATACACCACGTCGGCTATCTGTCCGATGGGCACACTGCCGCCTCCAGACAGGGGCACATAGAGAGAGCCCAACTGTTCAGCGGTGCGACGGGTGTCAGCCATGCGCACTACGAGGTCGAACTTCTTCTCACCTTCATAGACAGCACCTGCCACACCACCCGCGAAGGTGGTTTCAAGCAACTGGTTTACCTCGTCAACGCTGAGTCCATATTCCGCCATACGTTCATGGTTGTAGCGCACTTGAATCTGCGGAAGTCCCGACACCTCCTCAACGAAGATGCCACTCACGCCCTTCACTCCCTCGATTAGCCGTTTCACCTTGTCGGCCTGACGGCTGAGTGTAGGCAGGTCGTCACCGAATATCTTGATGGCTACGTCCTGCTTAATGCCCGTCAGAAGTTCGTTATTGCGCATCTGGATGGGTTGTGAAATCTCCGCCTCCAGTCCGGGAATGGTCTTGAGCGTCTCTTCCATCTTCTCCATCAACTCCGGCGTAGTGGTTGCCGACGTCCATTCGGCTTTGGGTTTGAGGGCAATCATGATGTCGGCACGCTCCACCGGCATAGGGTCTGTGGGAATCTCGGCACTACCTATGCGGCTCACCACCTGCTTCACCTCGGGATATTCCGCCTTGAGTAACTGCTCCGCCTTGGTGCAGCTCTCCACCATCTGCGACAGCGAAGTGCCCTGCGCCATGCTCATTTCCACGGCGAAGTCGCCTTCCTCCAAACTGGGGATGAACTCGCCGCCAAGATACTTGAAGCCCACCAGACTGACGCAGAACAGGGCTACGGCTCCGGTAATGACATTGCGGCGCTGCACCAGCACCCAATCGAGCACAGGCCGGTAGCACGACTGCAACTTGGCAATCATGCGGTCGGAAAGAGTGGCCCGCGTGTGCACCTTGCGGCTCAGCATCAGTGCACTCGCCATAGGCACATAGGTCAGCGAAAGAATGAAGGCGCCGAGAATGGCAAAAAATACGGTAAGCGCCATGGGACGGAACATCTTGCCCTCAATGCCTACGAGAGTCATGAGTGGAATATAGACGATCATGATCATGATTTCGCCAAAGGCAGCACTTTGGCGGATGCGGGAAGCAGAGAAATGCACCTCCTCGTCCATCTCTTGGCGAGTGAGCCTCAGCGAAGGATACCGGCCGGCGCTGCCGTTGATATGGGTCACCACTGCCTCAACAATGATAACCGCCGAATCCACTATCATGCCAAAGTCGATGGCGCCAAGACTCATCAGGTTGCCGGCAATGCCGAAGGTCTGCATCATGCCGAAGGCAAAAAGCATGCTCAAGGGGATGACACTGGCCACGACAAGTCCCGCACGCCAATTGCCCAGAAAGAGGATGAGCACAAAGACCACGATGAGTCCGCCCTCGATAAGGTTATGGGCGATGGTGCCCTCCACCCGGTTGACAAGGTCGGTGCGGTCGATGAAGGGTTCGATGACCACTCCCTCGGGCAACGACTTCTGTATCTGGGCTATACGTTCCTTGACGTTTCGGCTCACCTGCTGGAAGTTTTCGCCCTTGAGCATGATGGCTATGCCTGCCACCACCTCGCCCTCGCCATTGCGCGTAACGGCACCGAAGCGTGTGGCATGGCCATAGTCAACCGTGGCCACGTCGCCCACCCTGACGGGCGTAGAGCCGACTGTTTTCACGGGTATGGCGGCTATGTCGGCAAGCGTCTTCACCGTGCCGAGTCCTCGAATATAATATTGTGCGGAATGTTCCTCTATATAGGAACCTCCCGTGTTGGCATTGTTCTTCTCGAGAGCCGTGAACACGTCGCCCACGGTGATGCCGTTGGCGTTGAGGCGGTCGTTGTCTATCGCCACCTCATACTGCTTCACGTATCCGCCCCACCCCGACACCTCTGCCACACCGGGCGTTCCGGAGAGTTGCTTGCGCACGATCCAGTCCTGAATAGTGCGGAGTTGGGTGAGCGAGTACTTGTGTTCGTAGCCCTTCTTGGCACGCACCGTGTAGTGATAGATTTCGCCCAAAGCCGTTGCCACAGGCCCCATCTCGGTGTCCGTGTTCTTGGGCAAGTCCTTGGTAGCGGTCTCCAGCATCTGGTTGACCTGCGACCTCGCCCAATAGATGTCGGCATCATCGTCGAACACGAGCGTAATGACAGACAGTCCGCTGCGCGATATGCTGCGTCGTTCCTGTAGTCGCGGAATGTTGGCAAGCGCCATTTCGATGGGCGTGGTGATGTATTGCTCCACTTCTTGCGCGCCGAGTGACGGAGCCTGGGTGATAACCTGAACCTGATTGTCCGTGATATCGGGCGTAGAGTCGAAAGGCAGATTCACGAGCGACCATACGCCCCACGCCACAAGAGCCAGGGTGAAAATACCCACCACGAGTTTGTGGTGGATGGAATAAGTGATGAGTCGTTGGAACATGGCTTAGTCCTCCTCTCCGTGATCGCCTGTGAGCGAAGCTAAGTAATAGGCATTGGCGGTCACGATTTTCTGTCCGGGACGTATGTGCTTGCAGAGCGCCACCTGGGTGTAGCCATCCTCGCTTACTCCCGTGGTCACCTCGTGGCGTGAGAACACATACTCGCCCTTCTTGGAAGCCTGGTTAAGGGCGAAGATATAGTTCTTGCCGTCAGCATTGACTATGGCCTTCGACGGCAAGGTCTGGCAAAGGGTTCTGCCAGTGGCTATGGTGCCACTCACATACATGCCATCGAAGAGATGAACACGCCCAGGGGCCTTGTCGAGGCGCACGTGGACCGCCACCGACTTGGTGCCATCGTTGAAGTATTCGTTCATGCCATACACGCGGCCACTCACCTCCACCCCCGGCTGGTTGGTCAGGGCAAGCACCACAGGGTTGCCCACCTTCACCTTGCCGAGGTCTTTCTCGAACACATTGAGGTCGCACTCCACGGCACTGTTGTCGCGAATGGTCATCAGTGGGGTCTGCATGTCGGCATAACTGCCGAGCGTAGCGACAAGGCGTGTCACGGTACCACCCACAGGAGCACGCAGCGGGAACACGGTAGTGAACTTTCCCTGCGCCACGGCTTTCAAGCTGATGCCCAGTTGCTGCAACTGACGTCCTATGCCGGTGAGATTGGCCTCTGCCACCTGATATTGCTTCTGAGCCTGTTGCAGGTTTTTCTTCACGCCGGCGCCACTGGCGGCAAGCGCCTGCTGGCGGTTCATCTCCACACGTGCCAATTCGGCATCTTTCACGGCCGAATAGTATTCGCGCTGCAGAGCAAGTATGTCAGTGTTCTCCACCGTGGCCACCAACTGTCCACGGCTTACCTGCTGTCCTTCCTTGACAAGTATGGATTTCACAATGCCGCCCATCAAGGCAGACACCTGCCCCACATTTTGCGACCGCACTACCAAGGCGCCATTGGCTTGGATGGTGGCATCAAGTTGGCGGCCAGTCACCTCGCCCATGCGCAGGTCGACCGTCTTCACCTGCTTTTCGGTGAGAGGTATATTCTCAAAATCCACTTCTTCCTCATGTTCCTCGCCAGCGTCGGCCGTGTCGGCGTTCTTCTGCCAAAGGGCGAATCCGCCGAGAGCTGCGGCTGTTACTGCCCCTATAAACAATAGTCTTTTTATCATATCTTCTAATTATTGCGAATTTTAGTTTCCGCCTGCAAAGTTACTTCTTCACATGTGCAACCATGTTGCAAAGGAAGAGATGGAAGAAAAAAGAAACATTTTCTTATTGTTTATTAAATATTATCCCTATCTTTGCAAGACAATCAACAAACTTTACCCAAATCATGAAAACATTCAAGTGGGCAGTTTGTCTCCTCACACTTGCCTTGTTTCCCGGAGCCAGCAGTCTGGCTGCTAACGGAGACATACGGACCTGGGCAAGCAACATAGCCAAATTCAATGCCTTTCTCCCCCAAGAGAAAGTCTACATTCATTTCGACAATACATCTTATTTCCAGGGAGAAAAGATGTGGTTCAAGTGCTACATCACACGCAGCGACACGGGTAAGCCCACGGATGTGAGCAGGGTGCTCTATGTGGAACTGCTCGACGCCAGCGGCAACGTGCTCGACACGCAGAAACTACAGGTTGACAAAGGACAGGCATCAGGCGTATTCGACCTGCGCAACGTACTGGCCGGCGGCTACTACGAGGTGAGGGCCTACACACGCTACATGCTCAATTGGGACAGCAGTTGGATGTTTTCGCGTATCTTCCCCATCTACAACGCACCCGAGCACGAGGGCGACTACTCTAAAGCAGAGTTCGACAATGTGGTATGGCAAAAACGCCCTGGAGCGGAAAACAGCGTGAAAGAGAACATCCACTTCTTTCCTGAGGGCGGACATCTCGTGGCTGGACTGCCCTGCCATGTGGCGTTCGAGGCAAGAAACGAGAAAGGACAGCCCACTGAAGCCCACGGCTCACTTCTTGCCGACAGAAAGTCCGTGGCAACAGTGGAAACCATTCACGAAGGACGAGGGGCCTTTTACTTCACGCCCCAAACAGGGAAAAGCTACACATTGCAACTCACAGACGAAGACGGAAAGACGCTTTCCGCAACACTACCAGAACCGGACACAGAGGGCTGCGCCCTACAAGTGAAACAGAACGGTGCCAGTTGGAAGCTGTTACTCACCCCCACCAACTCTGTAGCCGCCGACTCACTGGGCGTTCTTCTCACCTCCCACGGCACACTGCGCCATCTTGACGTGGTGAAAGCCATGGCTGGGAAAACACTTACCATCAATCTACCCGACACGGCCATTGCCGACGGAGTGAACCGTCTGAGCATCGTGTCGGCCAAGGGCGACGTGGTGGCAGACAGACTCTTCTTCAGTTATCCCAAACAGCGTGCCGAGCGCATCCGCATGAAAGTGATAAGCGGCACCCCCACACCATCGGAATACATAGACCTGGCGTTCCGTGCCCAACCTTCTTCCACCTTCTCCCTGTCCGTGCGCGATGCCGCCACAGAGAAAGGACAAGCGGCCGACAACTGCGAGACTTGGCTTCTGCTCACCGGCGAACTGCACGGCTACGTGTTCAACCCCAGCTACTATCTTGAGGCCGACGATAGCAGGCACCGCAAGGCGGCCGACCTGCTGATGATGGTACAAGGTTGGCGACGATATGACCTGGCACAGATGATGGGCCGCAAGCGTTTCACCATCAATTACCAGATAGAGAAGTGCCTTAACATTATCGGCAAGCTGAAACCCACCCGCAAAAAGTTCTCCGTGGCAAACATGCCGCTACGCTTTCGTCTCTACAACCAGCAGGGACAAACGCTGAGTGGCACTACCACCAGCGATGCCAATGGCTACTACACCATGCTTGCACCTGCCTGTGCCGGAGAATGGACCATGTTTGTCAACACCGACAAGCACTACCGTGTGGGCATAGACCGCAATTTCTCGCCTGCACCGCGCCTGTTGTCGCCCATGGAGACACTGAAGCCATTCGACTTCACGCCTGCCACCACTAATTTCCAGTATGCCGACTCGCTCGCCACGCCGACCTATGATTCCAAGAAGAGCATGACCGAACGTACTCACACGCTGAAGAACGTGCTCGTAAAGAAGCATTTCTGGGAAACAGGTATTGCATGGGACAATGAGCGCGAGGGGCGCAAAGGATCGTTCATACACTACAACGTGGACAAGGAGGTGGACCAAATGGAAGACGAGTTCGAGACTACACCTATTTTTATAGATTGGCTGATGAAAAAGAACAAAGACTTCGGTGGCACTTACTACGACGTACTCTCCGAAGGCAACGACACTGTCACGTTCTTCGGCCGCTCTGCCGACGGAAGAACTGCCAACCAAGGCAGTATGGACCGCGTGTGTGATTTCTCCTATAAGAACAAGCCCGTACTGTTTATCGTCAACAACCGTCCCTTCTGCGTGACCAATCTCGGCATGAGAGAACAGAATACAGGCGAACTGCTCACCTCGCGCTCCATTGAGCACCTGCCCGTTATGCTCGAGGAAGCGCGCAGTGTCTACGTGACCGACAACGACGAGACATGGAAGCGATATGTCAATCCGTTCGGCATGAGCAGCATGGCAACCGTGTTTGTCTACACGCACAAGATGTTTACAAAATGCCCCAAGGGGCTGCGCCGCACCACCTTCCATGCCTACGACACGGGCGTGAAATTCTATAATGTGCAACGTGGCGACCTGCCGGCAGGCGAGGACCACAGACGCACACTCTTTTGGAGTCCGAACATCACAACCGATGCCAGCGGAAAAGCCAAGGTGAAACTGTTCAATACCCCCCAATGCCGCCAGCTCATCATCTCGGCTGAAGCCATCACACCCGACGGGAAGGCCATGAAGAACTGAGTGCTTTCAATGTGGCAATCACAGATTAGCGGACAAGACAAAGCATTTACGAATACGACCATCCAGGTTGCAGGTTTGTTCTGTCTACAGCTTTGGTTACCATCGGCAAGGGTAAATATATATAACAACAAGATAATTATCGAATAATCGCAATAATACAATAATTTTGCCGTTGCTAATATAGCACGGCCACAAATTGACAGAAATATGATCACATCAAAACACATTTACACTTTCGAAATAGAGCAGCGCGAAGGCCATACGCTTATTACTTGCCAGCAGTGGCCGTGGCCAGTGCTTCAGGTAGTGCCGACTACTCCTGCCACCTTTGACGCTATTGTGGCGCAATGTAAGGAGCGCATGGGTTTTGTGGCCCATCACGGCTCCGACCATACCTTCTGCCTGGTGCACCTTTGCTCAGGCGACCAAAAGGGCAAGTACCCGGAACGGCACATCGACATCAACGGCCAGGATATAGCCCGCCGTTTTCTCGATACCTTGCGCGACCAGATGGGGCAGGCAGCAGTATGGTATTATACCAACGTTATAGCACCTGCGAAAAATTAGACTTCTGCCCAGCATCCTGTTTCGGCAGTCCGGTACGGAAGAGCAACACCTCGATGGGACCACATTTTGTTTTCATAACAAAGTGTTTTTTATTTGTTGTTATGCTGCCTTGCAGTCCGTGAGGATAGTCAGCAGTGCAACGCCCACCGCGACAAGGCACGGCACCAGGTTCGAGCTCCCGGATGGGCGACGAAGAGCAGAGGAAAGAAGAAAAGCCATCGGCAAGGGAACAACGTTTTCACGAAAAGGCTTTTGGCACGGCACATAATTCGTGGAAAATGACTAATTTTGCACCCATAACAAGATAAATACAACTTCAATGAAAATAGGATTTCTGCAACAACACAACACGGGCGACGTGAAAGACAACCTGCGCCGCCTTGCTGAAGGCATCACAGACTTGGCTCACCGGGGTGCCCAACTCATCATTCTCCAGGAACTGCACAACTCGCTCTACTTCTGCCAAACGGAAGACGTGGACCTGTTCAACCTGGCAGAACCCATACCAGGCCCCTCTACAGGATTCTACGGAGAGCTTGCCCGACAATTGGGAGTGGTCATTGTCACATCTCTATTCGAACGCCGAGCACCAGGACTCTACCACAACACAGCAGTAGTCATAGAGCGCGACGGGTCCATAGCGGGCAAGTATCGCAAAATGCACATACCAGACGACCCTGCCTACTACGAGAAATTCTATTTTACGCCAGGTGACTTGGGCTTTCACCCCATCAACACGAGTGTGGGCAATTTGGGGGTTATGGTGTGTTGGGACCAATGGTATCCGGAAGCCGCACGGCTCATGGCACTCCAAGGAGCCGAATTGCTCATCTATCCAACAGCCATCGGATATGCTGCCGCCGACACGCCCGAAGAGCAGCAACGGCAACGTGAGGCATGGACCACCGTACAGCGTGGGCACGCAGTGGCCAACGGGTTGCCTGTCATCGCCGTCAACAGAGTGGGCTTTGAGCCTGATCCATCCGGACAAACACCCGGTATACAGTTTTGGGGAAGCAGTTTCATAGCGGGACCACAAGGCGAACTGCTTTATCAGGCATCGGAAAACGAAGAGGAAAGCATCGTGGCGGAAATTGATTTGGCACACAGTGAGGACGTGCGCCGATGGTGGCCCTTCCTGCGAGACCGTCGCATAGATGACTATGCCGACATCACCAAAAGATTTATAGACTGACACTTTACATAACGACAACTCCCGGAAGTTTCACGAGATACTTCCGGGAGTTGTCGTTGTTTGAACTCTTCAAGATGTACACCTGGCACTCTGTTATGGTCTTTCTTTCATTTGTCTGTCGGCTTGCCTGCCCTACGGACAACTCTCCATTACACGCAAACAGGAACCTGTCCTATTCTTCCCCGTTTTCATCCATATCAGGAACCATCTTCTGTTCGTTCTTCTCCTTCTTTCCAAAGTCGGCATCTATTTTGAGGAAAGCCGACACCACAAAGGTCAGAGCACAAGCTACCATGACAATAATGAAGAAGTGGCGATAGCCAACCCATTCCTGCAAGGCTCCGGCAAAGAGACCGGGAATCATCATGGAAAGTGACATGAAGGCTGTGCAGAGTGCATAATGGGAAGTTTTGTACTCTCCTTGGCTATAATAAATCAGATAGAGCATGTAGGCGGTGAAGCCAAAACCATAGCCAAACTGTTCAACAAACACGCAAACATTGACCACCAACAAACTGGAAGGCAATCCGTAGCTCATGTAAACATAAACCACATCGGGCAGCGTGATGGCGCACACCATGGGCCAAAGCCAATATTTCAAGCCCTTGCGACTCACGGCTATGCCACCCAAAATGCCACCCAGCGTGAGCCCTATGACACCTACCGTTCCCTGCACAAGTCCATATTCCTGAGGGGAAAGCCCCAGCCCACCCTCTGCGTGACTGTCTACAAGAAAGAGCGTGGAAACCTTGACGAGCAACCCCTCGGGCATGCGATAGAAGAGCATGAACAAGATGCCGAACACCACCTGACGCCACGGCATCTTGGTGACAAAGGTGACGACCATCCGGCAAATGCCACTCCACAGCTGACGCGCCTCCACACGATTCATACCATGGTCGGCACGAGGACGAGGCAGAATGTAGCTATGCCAAAGCCACAAGGCAATGAACAGCCCAGTAACACCATAGAACATCAGGCTCCAAGAATACTTGATGGAAGCGTTGCGGAAGATAAGCTGCAAATTACCAGCTATCATCACAAGCACGCCCTGACCAAAAATGGTGGCAAAACGGTAGAAGGTGCTGCGTATACCCACAAACATGGCTTGTTCGTGGTCGTCCAACTCAAGCATGTAGTAACCGTCTGCAGCAATGTCGTGGGTGGCACTGCTGAACGCCATGAGGGCGAAAAAGCACAGAGTGGCCTGGAGCCAGAAACTGGTCTGGAGGGTGAACGCCACACCGCCAAACGAGGCGCCGATGAGCAACTGCATGGCCACAATCCACCAACGCTTGGTCTTCACCAAGTCAATAAACGGACTCCACAGGGGCTTGATGACCCATGGCAGATAAAGCCAACTGGTGTAGAACGTGATTTCGGCATTGCTGAGTCCCAGCTGCTTGTAGAGCACCAACGAGATAGTCATTACTGCCACATAGGGCAAGCCCTCGGCAAAATAGAGTGAGGGCACCCAAGCCCAAGGATTCAAGTGTTTCATTGGAATGTTTATGGATTTGTCTGAATGATGCAAGCCATGAGTGACGGAAACAGAAACGACTGGCTCCGTTACTCACGGCAATAAAATAATTATTTATATATTTTTCTGATTTCCGCTCCTCTATAATAGTGGAGCAATATTTGGTCGTAGGCGTAGCCCTTCTCACCCATCACGGCGGCTCCTATTTGGCAAAGCCCCACCCCATGGCCCCAGCCTGCACCGGTAATGGTGAAGCGGGCTGGCACACCCCAGGCGTTCTCGTCATGACGGTCTACGACAAAGGCGGAACTATAAAGGTGGGAAGTACTCAACACACGGCGTATCTCAAGTTCCTTGCCTATGGTAAACGTAAGTTTTGTGCCCACAATGCGCAGTAGGGAAATACGTCCGCTCTTACCCCTTTCCAAAGGCTGCAAGTCGACGATATCACCGAAGTCAAGCTTGGTCTTCTCGCAAATGAGTTTGCGCAGTTCTTCCTGGGTGTAGTCCACATGCCAACGGTAGAAGTCGGGCGTTTCCTGATCGAAGTCGTTGAGCACCTGTGAGAGTATGTGATTGTCTTTCGTGTTGCAGAAGGCTTCGGGCGTTGAACGTATCCAGCGCTCGGCATTCGCCTCCACCGTCAGGTCGGGCATTGCTCCTGCATGGGGAGCATCGACAATGGCAGAAAGATAGGATTTGGGAGTATCTTCCCAACAATACTGGAATTCCTCGCTCACGCCACCACAGCACTTGGAAAAGCGCGCGTCACAAATTTCATCGCCCAAAAGGAGTATCTGACCGCGAGTCTGGCGCACGGCTTCCACAACATGAGCATTGGTTTCCTTGGTTATGCCTTGATAACGTTGGCAATGGTCGTCAGCACACACGTCAAAGATGGTGTGGTCGTCACGATCATACCACTTGATAAGAGTGTCTTCCTTCTTGACAAAGGAGAAGAAGTTGTTGGTGCCTTCATGGTTGTGGCGGCGCTTCTCCATCTGAGCCAGCAACCAGCTACGCGAAATGACGGCATGAGCCTTGAGGAACTCCAATGACGACGTAGCGCTCATCTCACTGGAAATTACACTCATCAGGTATTGTTCTACAGGCAACTCGTTGATGGCGCATATCTTGTCGGCCTCGACAACGAGGCGCAAGGTACCTTGGAACACTTGCGTCTCACGGCGTTCCCAATGGAAATTGACACCTATAGTCACGTCGTGAAGGGAAAACGAGGCATCGGGCGACTGCGGTTGGAATACAAGTTCTCTATATTGGTTGCCGTTCCAAAGAATGCTGCCCTCGGAAAGGGTGACCACTTGCTCACCGGTGATGCTCTCACCCTTGGCTGTATAAGGTCTGTTCAGGTCGAAGTGAATTTCCTGTCCACTCACTATACCTACCGACACGATGGGTTCCCGATGGCCGAACGTGGTGACCACGGCCGGACTTCCTTCCCGTTGAACATCTTCCTTCAGCCGCTCTACCATGGCGTTGACCATTGCTTCATCGGCAGCCACTTCCTTCAGCACACTTTCTGCTTGTGCTGCCGTCAAGTTCTTGAAGTCGGCTTCGCGTGGCGTTATGATGAGTCCGGCCATATCGAGCGCTCCCGGACTAATCATCATCCGGTCGTCGCCCTCTGCCATATAGCAGTCGGGGCGGTGCTTGCGTCGGGGAATGACCACGCTCAGATAGTCTTCTCCCTGGCGCCATGCCAGGATGTTCATCATTGGTTCACTGTCGGTTTTCGCCTGAGGCATGGCATGATAAAGCTTGTTGAACATCCGCTGGTCGGCCTTGGCGTTCAAACTGCGAATGAGGAACAACGGGCATACATAGTCCTTGACAAGAGCTATATGTCCCTCATCACCTAATGTATAGACACTCTGCTGACTGCGGCTCAGCCTTTGCCAGGCACGCTGGAGGGGCACCACGCCATTGGTACCAGCCTGCAGGTGAAGATGATCGGGAGCCGATGCTCCACACTTGGGTCCGTTGTAGAAAATCATCAACTCGGGATAGAGCGAGAGTAACTTGTGTATCTCGCCATAGTGAGAGAGGATGGCCTGTGGCTGGTGACGACGGGAAGGAATGGTGAAATGGACTGGGAGAATGGGATAAGGGTTGACCAGCAACTTGAAATCGGCATCGAGTTCCTTGGCTATCTGCTCCTTGGGCCGATTGGCATCGCAGAGGAAACAGGGACGGCTGGCAATGGCCTTGCGGTCTATCTTGGCACCTGTAGAGACAATACGTGCCGGATTGAACTGCACTAGGAGCGTGTTGTCGCCCACGGGCAGTTCCCGTGTCTGCACGTTCTGCAGGTCGCGGAAATTCCTACGTGCCAAGTCCCACGTCTCAAGTTGGCGGTTGAAGAACCTGAGCACCGGACTATCGGTCATCAGGTCTGACTTGCCCTGGAGCATCTGTCGGCGTGCACCGATTTCCATGGTGCGCAGTCTGTCCTTATAAAGATTGTTGGCATTCACCTTTTCAATGGAAAGGGCTGCATCGCTATTGCCTCCCCAACGACGACATAGGTAGAGTTCGTCAAAGATGCGGCCTATGCGGTAACGACGGCTGAAGAGCAGTCCGAGCGCATAGTCCTCGCCATAGCTGGTATTGGGGAACTTCACCTGACGCACCAAAGGAGTGAAAAAGGCACGAGGTGCACCGAGTCCGTTGATGCGCAGAGCATTGTTACACCCGTTTTCGTCAGTCCACTCACGGTGGTCAATGAGTCCCGGCGGCAACGTGTTGAGTTCGAAATCGCACATGCGATAGCTGCCTATGACCATGGCAACTTTCTGCCGATAGAAGGCGTCGACGATGCGCTGCAGAGTCTGGTCGGAGGAATAAAGGTCGTCACTGTCGAGTTGCACGGCAAAGCGTCCGCAACGCTCATCGCCAGTTGCCACGTTCCAGCAACCGCCAATGCCGAGATCCGTGCGCTCTGGCACGATGTGAATCAGTCGCGGGTCTGCATAGGCATCGAGAAGTTCGGTGGTGCCGTCGGTGGAGTGATTGTCCACCACAATGACGTTATACTTGAACCGAGTCTTCTGCCCGAGCGCCGAATCTACCGCATCCTTGATGGTTTTCACACGGTTGAAGACGGGTATCACCACCGAAGCCTCACAGTCAAACTGCTGCTCCGTGAAGTCAGGCAGGCAATAGTTGGAGGGATCAATTAGCGCACCGAGTTCTGAAAGGTGACGGGTGACCACCTGCTCCATTTCTACCTGTACTTCCCGATTGCGTGGATTGACATAGTCAAACTGTTTCTCCCCACTCTTGCGGGTGTCCAATTCCTGCTCCGTGTAGAGATATTCGTTAAGGTGGAACACATCGCCATGGCGACTAAGGAAAAGGCGAAGGTCGTAGAATCCCGCATAGGACAGCCCTTCCTTGTCATGGTCTTGCGACTGTGCATAGGCATGGAGGGCAGACGCCTTGATAAGAACAAGCGATCCGAAATCGAAATCATCACGCACACTGCCCAACTGATAGTCTATTACCGGATGCTTCACTCGCACGCCTTGCTCCATGGAGTAGTGGTCGCTATAGAGCAACTGTGCATCAGAATCTACAGCTGCAGCAAGCATGCGGTCTAGGGCATACTGCCCCAAATCGGCAGGTGAAGCTTTCAAGTTGAGGAGCACGTAGTCTGCACTGGTGTTTTCCTCGATGGCGAGCATGGTGCCCGATGACTGTAGGCGGTCGATAACCACGAGCGTGCAATTATCTGGAACAGGGTTGGCGGCAGCAAAATCCGCACTCACCAACAGATGAATATGCTGTATTGTCTTGCTCTGACGCAGCGTCTCAATCATGGGCTCGAACTCTTCCATACGCTCGCAGGGCAAGAAGCAGTCTATTTTTTGTCTCATCAAATTATGGAATAAGATTATTATAATATATGCAAAATTACACTTTTATTCTGACAGGAAAGAGGTTTTGGACGAAAAATAACGGGTGTTCGGGAAAAAATGGCTAACTTCGCATCGCAAAATCAACCTCAAAGTAATGCGAAAAAGTAACATTCAGTCACTGCTCGTGGCTTTCGGCTTGTGTTTGCCCTCAGTGGTAGGTGCACAGGAAGAACGTCGCAGCATCAATCCCTTGGAAGGACTGGAATACCAAATCCAACTCCAAGGCACGGCTTCAAGCGACAAAACACCCCTTTGGCTGAACGCCAACAAGTATGGGCTCAGCTCACTCGAAAAGGAGAACGGATATGTGCGCGCCTCGGTGGCACGCCCGCTTGCCACTGATTCTACCCGACGCTGGGCCATAGGATACGGTGTTGACGTGGCTGCACCCTACCGGTTCACCAGCCATGTGGTGGTGCAGCAGGCCTTCGCCGAGGCAAGATGGCTGCACGGAACACTGACCGTGGGTGCCAAAGAGTATCCGATGGAAATGAAAAACCGACGGCTCAGCAGTGGGTCGCAGGCCCTGGGCATCAACGCCAGACCCGTGCCTCAAGTAAGGTTGGCACTACCCGACTACTGGACACTGCCCTTTGCCAATGGATGGATGCATCTCAAAGGTCACCTGGCATACGGCATAATGACCGATGAAAACTGGCAGCACGACTTCACACAAAAGCAATCACGCTACACCGACGGCACACTCTACCACAGCAAAGCAGGCTATTTGAAAATAGGCAACGAAGAGGCCTTCTTCCCGTTATCGGTTGAGGTGGGCTTGGAAATGGCAACGCAGTTTGGCGGCGACACCTATGCCCCAGACGGCTATGGGGGCATAAACGTGATTCACAACCCACGCAAACCGAAAGACTTCTTGCGGGCACTCATTCCCAGCGGTGGCGAACAACTTGAGCTGGGCACCAATTATGTCAACGCCGAAGGCAATCACCTGGGGTCGTGGCTGATGCGTGTGAACTGGGATGAGGACGACTGGCGCTTCAGCGTCTATGCCGATCATTTCTTTGAAGACCACTCGGCCATGTTCCACCTCGACTACGACGGCTACGGCACAGGCGAGGAATGGAACGTGAGAAAGAAACGCCGCTATCTGCTCTACGGGCTGAAAGACATCATGCTGGGCGGAGAACTGACGTTCAAGTATGACCGACCCGTGCAAGGTATCGTCTTCGAATATCTCTATACGAAATATCAAAGCGGTCCGATATACCACGACCACACTTCGTCCATTTCCGACCACATAGGCGGTAAGGACAACTATTACAACCATTACGTCTACACGGGATGGCAACATTGGGGACAGGTGATGGGCAACCCGCTCTACCGGTCGCCCATCTACAATGACGACGGACAGATAGAAGTGAAGGACAACCGCTTCATGGCTTTCCATTTAGGCGTGGAGGGACGACCAACTGAAGGACTCTACTACCGTGTGCTCGGCACTTGGCAAGAGGGATTAGGAACCTACGGAGTGCCCTACACAAAGAAGCGCCACAACGTGAGTTTCCTCACCGAAGCCACCTATTCTTTCCATCCGGAAGGTGCCCTTGGAGGATGGAGTGTAACAGGCGGATATGCCATGGACTTCGGAAGCATACTCGGACACAATGCAGGATTTCAACTTACCATTACAAAAAAAGGATTTTTCTCTAAAAGAAGATGATACAATTCAAGCACATACTACTCTCACTGGGTGCTGCCGCAATGCTGGCAGCATGCGAAATAGAGACATCGGGCAACGGCAACCTTGACGGCCTTTGGCACCTGGAACGGGTTGACACGCTCGCCACATGCGGCTCTACAAACCTGTCGGACAACAACAGGTTCTGGGCATTCCAGGCAAAACTGCTCAATGTGAGAAGTGCCGAAGCCAGCTATTTGATGCGCTTTGCCCATGAGGGTGACTCTCTGTTCCTGTCGGAGCCTTATCAAGACGACCGCACGGACGGAGACCAGAAGCTCGACACGTATGAGCCACTGTGCCCCTACGGCATCAATGATGTGGCAGACCGGTTCCGCATAGAACGGTTGAAAGGCGGCGACATGGTGCTCAGCAACAAGCAACTGAGACTCTGGCTGAAAAAGTTCTAACGAGTGCAAGTTGGCTGACCGATGTCTGCTAAACACGGTTCGACTCCTTGGCGTTTTTACGATGGGCAACCAAACTAAAGTTCCACACTTTCTATGCGGAGCCTAAGTACCCCGGCAGGCACGCGTGCCTGAACCTCATCGCCTGCCCGCTTGCCCAACAGGGCTTCGGCAATGGGCGATTTGATGGAAATCTTGCCCTCGCGCAGGTTGGCTTCATGGGGACTTACGATGGTGTAGGTCATGGTGCGGTTAGCAGCCAGGTTGGTCAGCGTAACGCGGCTGAGCAACCCCACGCAGTCGGCATTGAGCTTAGAACGGTCCACTACTCGGGCATTCTCGAGCACGCGCTGCTTGAAACGGATGCGGCTCAAAAGGCGACCTTGCTCGCGCTTGGCGGCATGATACTCAAAGTTCTCGCTGAGGTCGCCCTTGTCACGCGCCTCGGCAATAGCGTCGCGCACACGAGGCAGCTCGACGCTCTCCAGTTGATGCAGTTCGGCCACGAGTTCGTCGTAGCCTTCCTGTGACATGTATTCCATATTCTTTTCTTGTCTTTATCTGTTGGCGGTCTGCCAATGGTATGTTTCAGTACAATTGACGGTGGCGGTGAGACGGCCGACCGTGAGTTGGAAGTCGCCCTCCTCGAGCACCCATTTCCCATAATAATCTACGAAAGCAAGGTCGTCCGCCTTGAGCGGAATGGTGACCGTGCGGGTCTCGCCTGGCTGCAACTCTATCTTGTCGAAGCCGCGAAGCCGTCTGCCATCGGGTGTCATGGAGGCCACCAGGTCGCTGCTGTAGAGCAACACACTCTCCTTGCCCGGCACCGTTCCCGTGTTCTTCACATCCACGCTCACAAATATCGTGTCGCCATGGGCGAACGAGGTTCGGTTGACTCTCAGGTTGCTATAGTCGAAGGTGGTGTAGCTTAAACCATAACCAAAAGGCCACTGCTGGGTGATACGGGCATTGTAGTCGTAGGCACCCGACATGGTTTTCACGGCTTCACTCTTCTTGAAATCATAGTTGGCAAGCGAGTTTATTTCACGGGGATAAGTATAAGGGAGCTTGCCGCTGAAGTTCTTACGTCCCGAAAGAAGGCTTGCCAGTGCATCGCCACCATAGTTGCCGGGAAGCATGATGTTGACCACAGCCTTGGCCAAGGGCTCTATGTCGGCCACAAGTCGCGGACGCCCTTCGCCAAGCACCAGGACGACAGGCTTGCCTGTCTTGGCAAGTTGTTTCACAAGTAGGCGCTGGTTGGCAGACAGGTGCAGGTCGGAAAGGTTGCCAGGAGTCTCCGTATAGGAGTTTTCGCCGATACACGCCACAATGACGTCTGCGCCGTCGGCAGCCTTCACAGCCTCGTCTATACGGGGCTTGTTCTCTTCGTAATACTTGCCTTTCTCCTTATAGGTGACGCCTTCTGAGAGGACCACTTGGTCTTTGCCGAACTCGTTGCACAGGGCTTCATAGATAGTGTTGTATTGTCCGGCGAACTCGTCGGTACGGTTACCTTGCCAGGTGTAACTCCATCCACCGTCGAGAGGACGCATCCGGTTGGCGTTGGGACCCGTGAGAAGAATCTTGCAGCCTTTCTTGAGAGGCAGTGTATGATCATCGTTCTTGAGCAGCACCATGCTTTCGGTGGCAGCATCGAGCGCAAGCCCGGCAAACTCCTTGCCTCCGAACTTGGGATAGTTCTTCAGTTTCTGGGTGGGATGGTCGAAAAGGCCGAGACGGTATTTCATGCGAAGAATACGTCGTACGGCATCGTCAATGCGCGTCATGGGTATGAGGCCTTCGCGTGCAAGCTGTTCGAGCAAGTCAACGGCATCTGCCTTGTAGGGCTCCATCACCATGTCAATGCCAGCATTAATGGCTATGCGGAGAGCGTCTTTCCGGTCTTTTGCCACCATCTCGCGTGTGTAGAGGTTGTTCACGTCTGCCCAGTCAGTGATGAGCATGCCGTCCCAACCGGTTTCTTCCTTGAGCCATTGGGTAAGCAACTGGGCATTGGCATGTACGGGAAGGCCATTGACCGAAGCGGAATTTACCATCACAGAGTGTGCTCCTGCCTCGAGTCCGGCAAGGAAGGGAACAAAATGTTTCTCTCTCAAGTCGGCCGGTGAGATATAAGCCGGTGTACGATCCTTGCCTGTCCAGGGCACGCCATAGCCCATATAGTGCTTCATACAGGCCGCTATATGATATTGGTCCACGTGGTTAGGGTCTGTGCCCTGAAAGCCAAGCACCATCTGCCGGCCCATTTCGGCACTGAGATAGCAGTCTTCGCCGAAGTCTTCCCACAGGCGTGGCCAGCGTGCATCACGGCCTAAGTCTACCGTAGGGCTATATGTCCAGGGAATGCTCACGGCACGCGTTTCGTAGGCAGTGGCTTCGGCTTGCCTGCGAGCCAGTTCGCGGTTGAAGGAGGCAGCCACGTTGATGTTCTGAGGAAAGAGCGTACCACCCTGGGTGTAGGTGGACCCGTGGTTCTGGTCGAGACCATAGATGCACGGTATGCCTATGTTCTTCATTGAGCTTTTCTGTATTCGCGCCAAGTGGCGTTCCCATTCCTGAGGTGTGGGCGCCTGTGTGCCAGGGGCATTCAGGATGGAGCCTACCATATAGCGACCGAACATGGAATCGGCTTTTGCCTCATCTACCTGGAAATTTCCGTTCTTGTCTTTAGAGCCTATGGGGTCGATGGTGATTTCCACCATCTGTCCTACCTTCTGCCGGAGGGTCATCTGCCGGAGTTTGGCCTCCACTTTTGCCTCTAAGGCGGCGTCGCTCTTGATGACGGGCACGCCGGCCTGCACTGTGACAGCCAACAGAAGGGTGATGGGAAGTAGGAATTTCTTCATAACAATGTCATTGGTTTTGTTTCGTCATGCAAAGGTACGATTAATTTTTAATTCTCGGTTCCAAATCACCAAATATTGAGTCATTGGGAAAGCGATGGGCGGCACAAGGGGACGTATGCGCTCTATAGCAAGACGCGCTTGCCTCACAGAGTTGCTACATTCTTTGGTTCAACAAAAAGAGCGTCCTTCCTTCTTGACGGAAAGACGCTCCTCTATGGATGAATGAAAAATTCTGTTTAGTCCTCGCTCTCTGCATCACGCTTGCGGATGGCGCGCTTGCGCTTGGGCTTCTCCTCTACAGGTGCCTCTACTTTGACGCCGGCCAATTCAGGGTCAATCATGATGCGGCCACAATATTCGCACACGATAATCTTCTTGTGCATCTTGATATCGAGCTGACGCTGGGGCGGAATCTTGTTGAAGCAACCGCCGCAAGCATCACGCTGCACATAGACAATGCCCAAGCCGTTGCGGGCATTCTTGCGGATGCGCTGGAAACTGGCAAGAAGACGAGGCTCAATCTTTGTTTCCAAATCGCTGGCCTTCACCTTCAGCACTTCCTCTTCCTCACGGGTTTCCTGCATGATTTCATCAAGTTCGGCCTTCTTCTCGCCGAGTGCCTTGGTGCGGTCTTCAATGAGTTCTTCGCTCTTGGCGAGTTCCTTTTTCTTCTCCTCTACCTTAACGAGTGCCTCACGGATTTTCTTGTTGCAGAGCTCTATTTCAAGATTCTGGAACTCTATTTCCTTGGTCAGGGTGTCATACTCACGATTGTTCTTCACATCGTCGAGTTGCCCCTTGTATCTTTCCACACTTGCCTGTGCTTCCTCAATCTCATGTTTCTTCTGCGCCACGGCATCCTGAAATTCCTGGATTTCTGATGAGATATTGTTCACACGAGTGTTCAGGCCCTGGATTTCGTCTTCAAGGTCCTGCACTTCAAGAGGCAACTCGCCTCTCACGGCACGTTTCTCGTCAATCGCAGAGAGTGTGGTCTGCAACTGATAAAGAGTCTTCAGTTTCTCTTCTACCGACAATTCTGTAGGATTCTTCTTTACCATAATTATGTTTTACAAATAAATGATTGGATTGGTGTTGACCTGTGAGAGATAAGTCTTCACACCGGGACACCGGTCCTCTATAATTGTTTTAAATACTTCATTAGTGAATTGCTCGCTCTGGTAATGGCCCATCACGGCTATCTGAATCTGCTGTTCGTGGCCGAAGTATTCATGATAGTGCATCTCGCCAGTTACAAAAGCGTCGGCTCCGGCATCGACAGCATCATCCAAAAGAAACGAGCCAGCACCGCCACAGAGCGCCACACGGCTGATGGGGCGACGTAGCAATTGGTTGCATTGCAAACTTTCAACGCAGAATATGTGCTTGATAAGCATCACGAAATCGTCGGCTGCCAAAGGTTCTGGAAGTGTTCCCATCACGCCGCTCGCTCCATCAATGCCGTCGACCGTACGGACGGGTGTGAAGAACTGAACGTCGTGGAGGCCCATTTTCTCGGCAATCTTGAAGTTTACGCCACCTAAAGCATTGTCCATATTGGTGTGCATGGACACGATGCAGATGCCATGACAGATGGCTTTCGCCACCGTGCGCTGCACATAATTTTCACCGGCCACGCGCTTGAGCGGCCGGAAAATGAGGGGGTGATGCGACACGATGAGATTGCACCCCAATCGGAGAGCCTCGTCTACAGTCTGTTCAGTCACGTCAAGACACAACAATGCCCCTGAAATATCCGCCTCTGTCAATCCTACTTGCAAGCCGGCATTGTCGTAGCTCTCTTGCAAGGGCAGGGGCGCGAAACGTTCAAGGGCACTTATCACCTCACTAATTTTCACGCTTTTCAGCATAAATACATGTATTTTAGATTGCAAAGTTAGCATTTTCTGATGTTTAAAGAAAACTTGCGCCTTATTTTTTAGCAAACATTAACCAGATAGCCACAAGTTGTGCCTTAGCTCGTGACTGGCATCCTGCAAAGGGGACAAAGCGGTGACTGTTTGATGAGAAGAACTGATGTCATTCAAACTGCGTGCTGACATACATGGTTAGAGAGCGCTGGTGACAGTATTTTGAGTAACTACAAATAGAAGCCGGGCGAAAAGTTCAAAACAGACAAACAGATTTCACTTTTACAGATAACAACTAACAGGAAAGGGGATAAAAGGAAATCAAATAAAAATGACGCCGCGGTTAAAGGTACATTAGTCTGCCGTTAGCTACCCGCAAGTATGCCTGTTGATAATCGTTAGTCTGCCAGTAGCTAACTATAAATATGCCTGTTGCTGCCCGTAAGTATGCCTGTTGCTACCCATAAGTATGCCTGTTGCCACCAATAAGTATACCTGTTGCTGCCCGTAAGTATACCTGTTGCTGCCCGTAAGTATACCTGTTGCTGCCCGTAAGTATACCTGTTGCTGCCCGTAAGTATACCTGTTGCTGCCCGTAAATATGCCTGTTGCCAATCCTTTGTCTGCTATTGAAGTGCCATAAATGAGATGAAAACAAACCAGAAAAGACATGCCGTTAACAAAAAGAAAGTGAGCGTCCTCCCCATAAAACAGGAAGACGCTCACTTGAAATTATCTGTCAGATGCAGACTTGCCGTTAGGCAGCTGCATACAACCAGTCATAGAAGAAGCTGCATACTCCAAATGCAACCACACCTGCCGTGCACAAAGCCAGGCACACACGAGTGCCCAAATCACTGCGGAATGTGGGAAGCGGATTATCGTTCTTGTTGATATACATGGCCTTGACGATAAGCAAATAGTAGTAAAGGCTTATCACCGTGTTGACCAAGGCTATGAACACCACGGCATAGGCAAGTGCACTGCCTGCGCTGGCAGCAGCCATGAAGACAAAGAACTTACTGAACATTCCCGCAAACGGAGGGATACCTCCAAGGGAGAAGAGTGCCAATGTCATGAGGAACGACAGTTTCGGATTGGTCTGATAGAGTCCATCATATGACTTCATCTGTGTAGTGCCACCATTGTTCTGCTCCACAACAGCAATAACACTGAACACTGCCATATTGGCTACGATATAGATGAGCACATAGTAAGACAAAGCAGCAATGCTCATGCGGTCGTTGCCGATAACGGCAAGCATGATGTAGCCGGCCTGAGAGATAGAGCTGAATGCCATGAAACGCTTGAGTTCTCCCTGACGGATGGCAAACAAGTTGGCCACCGTGATACTGAGAATCACAACGATGTAGACCAGGTAACGCCAGTATTCAACCAATGGAGCGAACACGTGCATCAGGATAGCCATCAGAGTGAAAGCAGCGGCTCCTTTTGAGATAACACTCAAATAGCCGGTCACCGTGGTGGGAGCACCCTGGTAGGTGTCAGCAGTCCAGAAGTGGAAGGGCACAAGGCTCACCTTGAAGCCAAGGCCACTGAAGAAGAATACCATTCCCATCACACTCAAAGGTGTAGCGGAAAGTTTCGAAGCCACATCATTGAAATAGAGTGTGCCACAGTCTGCATAGATGAACGAAATGCCATAAAGCATCACGCCACTGGAGAACACGGCTGTAAGGATGAACTTGGCAGCAGCCTCGGCAGAGTCGTTACGCTTTTTGTCGAAGGCAACTGTGCAGGCCAAGGGGATAGATGCCATCTCAAGTCCGAGGAAGAACATCAGGAAGTGGCCGGCGCTCATCATCATATACATGCCCAACAAGGTGGAAACGATAAGCATATAGAATTCACCTTCCATGCGACGCATTTCCGGGCGGCTGAGCCATTGACGGCTCTGAACGAAGACGATAAGGGTACCACCGGCGAGAATTGCCTTCATCACGTCCACTGCACTGTTGGTGGCATACATGCCTCCAAACACACTGACTTCAGCCTGTGGCACAAGACAAACACATGTCTGTGCGAGCATCAGCACACACGCCAAAGAGTTGAACCAACGGCGGTCACCTTGCTTGGACGAAGCAAAATCGGCAATGAACAACACGACGAGGATAGCCATCAGCGTAGCCTCGGGTATCATTTGTAGGAATTGACTGTAATCCATTATATTCTTGTTTTAGTACGGATTAATTACACTAAGAATTGGACCTACCGCATCGGTGATGACATTGCTCACCCATAACGGGGCCATACCAAGACCTGCCACACAGAAAATGAGGCAGCACACTGCTACGCGCTCATCCCAAGTAGCATCAGTAAGTTCCTCGAAGTGGGGATTGGCCACCTTCTGGTAGAGAATCTTACCCACCACACGGAGAATGTAGACTGCCGTGATAACAATGGCAGTACAAGCGATGATGGTGCAAGAACGGTGGAACAGGTCATTGTTGGAGAATGAACCTACGAAAATAGTCATCTCTGCCACAAAGCCCGAGAAGCCTGGCAGACCGAGATTGGCAAGACCCGCAATAACATAACCTACGGAGAGGAATGGCATTATCTTCATCAAGCCACCCAACTGGCGAACGTCACGTGTGTGCGTACGACCATAAATCATACCAATCAGGGCAAAGAACAGAGCGGTCATCAAGCCGTGGGAGAGCATCTGAAGCACTGCACCGGTGCAAGCAGTCTTGGTCATCATGAGCAAGGCAAAGAGCACCATACCGCAGTGGGACACTGACGAATAGGCGTTGATATACTTCAAGTCGGTCTGTACACAAGCTGAGAAAGCTCCATAGACAACTGAAATAGTGGTCAAGATAAGGAAGATCCACGACAGTTCACGTGCTGCATCGGGCAACAGGAACATGGCAATGCGGAAACAACCATAGCCTCCCAACTTCATCAGCACACCAGCATGGAGCATTGAAACAGCCGTTGGAGCAGAAGCGTGGCCATCAGGTGACCATGTGTGGAAGGGGAACAAGGCTCCAAGCACACCGAAACCAATGAAGATGAACGGGAAGAAGACTTTCTGCACAGCCACAGGAATGGCATGGTGCTGAGCAATCTCGAGAATGTTCATCGTGTTGGCGCCATTGAAGAAATAGATACCCAGCAGACCAATGATAAGCAAGGCACTACCTCCCATAAGCATCAGCGTAAGCTTCATGGCAGCATATTCTTTCGGACCACTGCCCCAAACGCCAATCAACAGATACATAGGAATCAAAGCCACCTCGTAGAACATGAACATGGTAAACATGTCAATAGAGATGAAGAATCCGAAAACTCCCGTAGAGAGGAGGGTGAACCAAAGAAAATACTCCTTGGTCATCGGCTTCAACTGCCATGAGGCAAAAGTACCCGTGAAGACGATAATGCTCGAAAGAAGGAGCATTACGACAGAGATGCCGTCAACACCCACCGTATAGGCAATGTTGAGCGGACGGAACCATTCCACGCTATATTGGAAAAGCATGGCATCGTGGTTGCCTGCCGAACGCATCTGGATGAAGGTAATGGTCAGCCAAATGGAAAGGGCAAGAAGGCAAGACGAACCTGCCACCATCACACCGCGTACCTGATTGAGGTTGCGTGCAGCCCAAAGACCGAGCAACATCAGGACGGGGATTACTACGAATAATGTTAATATACTCATTTCTGTAATTCTGTTCTAAGTTTACAATGCGCAAAGCAGGATGAGCGTAAGAGCCACCGTTCCTGTGAGGAACCATACTGCATACTGACGAACATCGCCACTCTGCCATGGACGTATAGACTCTCCAGCCTCGTTGGCACCCCAAGCCATGAAGTTGAATGTGCCGTCTACCACATGACGGTCGAACCAGGCAATAGGTGTAGAGATGCAACGGAAAATGATCTTATGGGTAACGAACATCCAAACCTCGTCCATATAGAAACGACGGTAGGCTGCACGATGAAGGCGTGGGAACTTCTTGGCCAGGTAGTCTGCCACGGGAGTTTCCTCTCCTTTATACATATAGGTGGCAAGTCCGATGCCTAATACAGCAAGGATTGTACTTGTACCGGCCACCGTCCAATTGGTATGAGTGCCAAAGGCCAAACCATTGGCTGACACAAGGCTACCGAATTCGAAGATGTGGAGCGTGCCAAGCACACCTACCACAACAGTAATAATACTGAGGAACACCAAGGGGAAGGTCATCACGGCTGGAGCCTCATGAGGCTCGTGAGCTCCATTGGCCTTGTTGGTTTCATAATAGCTCTTGCCCCAGAAAATCACATAGTAGAGACGGAACATATAGAACGCTGTCATCGTGGCAATGCCACTCATGATTACGCCCATAACGGGAGAGAAATTGTAGCAAGCCACAAGGATCTCGTCCTTCGAACAAAAACCTGAGAAGAACGGAATACCGGAAATGGCAAGACAACTAATGAGGAACGTCCAATGGGTAACAGGCATATACTTGCGCAGACCACCCATATACATTTTCTCGTTAGAATGAACGGCATGTATGATGCAACCGGCACCAAGGAACAGGCAAGCCTTGAACATGGCATGGGTGAACAGGTGGAACATACCGGCCATATAACCTAAACCATTGCCATCGGCATATTCTGCAGTAGTATTGGCCACCACGGTCATAGCTTCACCTTTCTCGGGCATGCAGACGCCAAGGGCAACAAGCATGAAACCTATCTGAGAAATAGTGGAGAACGCCAAGACACGCTTGATGTCGCTCTGACAGCATGCCACAGCAGCTGCGTAGAATGCAGTGAAGGCTGCGATGTAGGCCACATAGTGGAGCGTTTCAGGAGCATACTGAATCCAAATGGGGAACAAACAAGCTACCTGATATACACCGGCCACAACCATAGTGGCAGCATGAATAAGGGCAGACACAGGCGTAGGACCTTCCATGGCATCGGGCAACCAGATGTGCAAAGGAAACATGGCACTCTTACCGGCGCCACCGATGAACATCAGGAAAAGAGCTGTGGACAACAGCCAACTTGCATTCTGCAGGCGTACCACCTGGTCGGGAGTCATCTGAGAAATGTCGAAGTCGAATGTACCGATATAGAAACTGTAGAACAGAATACCTATCAGGAAGAACAAGTCAGCAAAACGAGTCACGATAAAAGCCTTCTTGGATGCTGCCACAGCGGCATGCTGGGGATAATAGAAGCCAATGAGCAAATAAGAGCAAACACCCACAAGTTCCCAGAACAGATACATCTGGAAGATGTTAGTAGCCACTACAAGGCCAAGCATACTCATGGTGAAGAGTGACAGGAATGCGTAATAACGCTGGAAGCCCTTCTCACCATGCATGTAGCCAAACGAGTAGATGTGAACCATAAAGCTCACTGTGGTGATAACCACAAGCATCATGGATGAAATAGGTGTGAGACGGAAACCCATATCGAACACCAGATGTGCTCCAAAGATGTTTCCAAAATCAAGCCAGGTAAAGTGCCAGGCTGTCACAACGGGGTAGATGCCGTCTGCACCCCTACCCTGTCCTACGAAATATTCGAAGGCGGTGTAGAGCGAAAGGGCAAATACCACACCCATAAGCGTAGTGCCTATCAGCCCCGCAACCTTATGCGACATTTTCATGCCCGCCAGACCGAGTATAAGGAAACTCAGGAAAGGCAGCACGAGTATCAAAAATGAATAAGTGTAATCCATTGTCTTTCGTTTTGTGGAATGAATTATAATTTCATATTCTCAATACTGTTCACCTGATCACTGTGGAAGTGACGGTAAACGTTCAGAATGATAGCAATGGCAACAGCTGTCTCTGCGGCACTGACACCGATGGAGAACAACGTGAAGAAAAAGCCTTCAAGCTGGCCGGGATAGAGAATACGGTTGAACACAGCGAAGTTCAGATCGACAGAGTTCAGAACGAGCTCAATAGAGATGAGCATTGCAATAAGATTACGGCGAGTGACAAAGCCGAACACGCCGATAAAGAACAACAGTGCGCTAAGCACGAAATAACATTCTACTGGTATCATACTACTTTTTCTCCTCTTGTTTACGTGCTACAACTATACCACCAATAATGCAGGCCAACAAAAGCACTGATATGAATTCGAAGGGAAGCACATACTGATATTTGTCTGAACCAAGAAGGGCGTTGCCAATGACGGACATTCGAACTTCACCTTCGGCAGACTGGCAAGCCATGTCGATGAATTTGTTCTTAAGCAATACCACAACTACGGTGGCGAATCCTATCAACGAAACCAGAGCACCGAAAGCAGCGCGACTGCCTTTCACTCTCTCAACCATTCCCTGGAGTGTGCGCTTGCTCACCAATTGGATGGCAAACACATAGAGCATGGTGATGCCGCCAGCGTAGACACTTATCTGGGCTGCGCCGAGGAACGTGTAATCAAGCAGGAAGTAGAGACCTGCCACTCCGAAGAGCACAAACAGCAGGAATGTGGCCGCCCGCATGATTCGCTTTGTAAGCACGCACATAATGGCAGAGCCGAGTATAACGACCGCCAGAATGCAAAACATTACTAAATTAGCCATATTATCTTACTTCCTTTTATTTAGTTTTCGTATTAAACTTACCTATCTCAAATGGTGCACCTCCGTCAAGAATGTTGGGCAGTGAGCTCTCATACTGCTCCTTGTCAAGGTGAAGCACAAGCTTGTCGCGGTCGAAAACGGCATTCTCAAAGTCATTGGTGAACTTGATGGCGCCGAAATTGCACGCGTTCACACAAAGTTGGCAGAACATGCAGTCGCCCAGGTCATACTGATAATCCACGAGCTGACGCTTCTTCTTGCCTTCTTCGGTGGTTACCATCTGCGACACTATTTTGATGGTGTCGTTAGGACAAGCCTTCTCGCACAGGGTGCAAGCCACGCACTTGACGTTGCCGTTTTCGTCGCGGTTCATCACCAGACGTCCGCGGTGACGGGCAGACACATGGAGAGTGGTCTTGCGGTTTTCAGGATACTGCTCAGTACTCTTGGGAGTGAAATACTCCCGCAATGTGGTTTTCATTCCCACAGCGAGCGTCTTCACGGCAGCTCCTATTTCTCCGAAATATGATTTGTTATTTTCCATTTTCCTTTATCTATTAAAAGTGCCAGCCTAAAGCTACAATGACGGTCATGAGAATAAGATTGACCAGGCACAGTGGCATAAGATACTTCCACTCGAGCTTAAGAATCTGGTCGATACGCAGACGGGGGAATGTCCAGCGAACCCACATCAGAAGCCATACTACGGCAAATGTTTTGCCGAGGAACCATACGATACCGGGAATGCAGTTCATCACGGCATCAAAGGCGCCAACGCCGATGTTCACAGGTGCCCATCCACCAAGGAATACTGTTGTGGCAATTCCTGACACGACAAAAAGATTAAGGTATTCTGCCAAATAGTAGAAACCAAAGCCCATACCACTGTATTCTGTGTGATAACCGGCAGTAAGTTCACTTTCGGCTTCCGCAAGGTCGAAAGGACCGCGGTTGGCCTCAGCGTTGCCTGCAACGAGGAATACAAGGAATGCAATAATGGCGGGGATGTGTCCGCGGAAAATGAGCCAGTTCCAGGGACCTACCTGGAAGTCAACAATCTCAGAAATCTTCATGCTACCAGTCAATACAACTGCAGCAATAAGACACAAGGCCAATGACATTTCATAGGAAATGAGCTGCACGGCTCCACGCATGGCAGACACTACTGAATACTTGTTGTTACTACCCCATCCTGCCATGAATATACCTACGATGCCGATACTTGAAATAGCGGAAAGCAGGAATATGCCAACGTTGAAGTCAAGCACCTCGGCTCCATTGTTCCATGGGAGGAAAGAGAAGGTACCTACAGAGGCTATAATCACGAGGAAAGGTGCCACAAAGTAAAGGAGCTTGTCGGCTTTGTCTACCGTGAAGATTTCCTTGATGAGCATCTTCAGCACATCGGCAAATACCTGGAACACGCCCCAAGGACCCACACGCATGGGGCCAAGTCGGCACTGGAAGTAGGCGCACACCTTGCGCTCCATGAATATCAAGACAATGGCCAGCATGGCATAGCCCACGAGAATGAGCACGCCTACCAGTATGCACTCGATAAGGATCGACAGGAAGTCGCCCAGGCCTAATGTCTGGCGGAGGAACGCGTCAATCCATGTTGTTACTAAACTAAAGTCAAACATTCTTTCTTTAGTGTTTAATGTTTATGTTATTGTCTGAAGTCTTATGTTTTGAACGGTTGTGTGGTGTGTCTGGAGGAACCAGAGTCCACGTCAATCAACCATGAAGCACAGACTGTCAGGCATTGCTAATTATCTGTCGATGTCAGGAATCACGAAGTCGATGGCTGCACCTGTTGTGATAAGGTCGGCAATTTTCTGTCCGCTACACATCTTGTCGAGTGCACCGGTCAGCGAGAGGCCCATCGGACGCATCTTCATGCGATATGGACTCTTGTCGCCCTTACTGTCGAGATACACGCCAAACTCACCGCTGGCACCCTCAACCGAGAAATACCATTGCCCTTCGGGCACCTTGATAATAGGTTTCTGCTTAATGTAGAAATCTCCGGCAGGAATGTTGTCGATGAGTTGCTCGATGATGTCAAGACTCTGATACAACTCTTGGATGTGGCAATAGTAGCGATCCATAGAGTCGCAACCAGTCATAGTGATTTCCTTCCACTCCACCTTGTCGTAGAGGTCATAAGGATGACGCTTGCGGGTATCGTTCTTCCAACCAGAGGCACGTCCGGCAGGTCCGGTCACGCCATAGTTGATACAGTCTTCCCGGTTCATCTGGCCCACTCCTACCAAGCGGTTGTGGGTAATGACGTTGTCGCCGAACACATCAAGATATTCCTGTATCATCGGACGGAGATACTTGCAAAGTTTCTTGGTATTCGCCACGAAGTTGGGGTCAATGTCGTCCTGCAAGCCGCCAATGCGGTAATAGTTCTGTATGAGTCGGCCACCTGTTGTTTCCTCCATCACATTAAGTACGTGCTCGCGGTCGCGCATGCAGTAAAGGAATGCGGTGAGGGCACCCAAGTCCTGGGCTGTACAACCGAGGTAAAGCAAGTGGCTGTTGATACGCTGCAACTCGTCCATGATAGTACGCACGTAGTGTATGCGGTCACTGAGTTCAATGCCCATACCCTCTTCTATCACACCCACCAGTGCATGGCGGTGCATCATGGCAGAGAGATAGTTGAGACGGTCTGTCATGGCAAGGGTCTGTGGATAGGTCATAGCCTCCCACATTTTTTCTATACCGCGGTGGATATAGCCCAAATGGGGATAGATGCGCTTTACGGTTTCGCCCTGGAGTACGGTCTGCAAGCGAAGCACACCGTGAGTAGAGGGGTGGTTAGGACCAATGTTCACCACATAGTCGTCATCCTCAAACAGACGATGCTTGGTGGCTACAAGGTGTCCCTCTCCGTCGAGGTTGTATTCAACGGTATAGTCCGACTCAGGTTCATCCGTCAAGGGGAACTTGTTGGCTTCGGGACTCATATCAAAGTCCTTGCGCAGGGGATAGCCGTTGAAATCGGTACGGAGGAACAAGCGTCGCATGTCGGGATGACCGAGGAACTTAATGCCGACAAAGTCGAACACCTCTCGTTCAAGCAGATCAGCGCCCTTCCAGAGGTTGATGACGGTAGGAATCACATCGCTTCCGTCGACCTTCTTGGCAATGGTCTTCACTGAGCAGCGCTCGTTGTTGTCAGTATTCTCGAGGATGTATACACATCCGAGACCCTCTTCACCAAAGTCTTCGCCGATAATGGTAACAAGGTAGTCGAAATGTTTCTCCTTGTACAACTTCTCCATTTCTTTGGAGAAGTTATCGAAAGTGAGTTCTATATTATTCAGTTTCATGTCTTATACCTTATTATATTATTCAGTTATACCTTTCTGTGCGTCGAAATCTTCGGGCACGTCAGTCACAATGATAGGTTCTTTCTGTCCGAGTTTCTGTGTGGCCACGAGATTTTCGTTGCTCAATCCGCGCAATCCGCCCTTCGACATAGAGAGTTCCTTCTCCTCCTTGGTCATCTTGTGGTTGGCACCGCCGAAGAACTTCTCGACCTTCACCTTGCGTTGCAACTGCATCATGCCGTAGAGAATGGCCTCCGGACGTGGAGGACAGCCTGGCACATACACGTCGACTGGCACCAGTTCGCTGATGCCACGCACCACGTTGTACGACTTCTTAAACGGACCACCGGAAATAGTACAGCCACCAACAGCCACCACATACTTAGGCTCTGCCATTTCGTCATAAAGACGCTTGAACACGGGAGCCATCTTGTTGGTGATTGTGCCGGCACACATAATCAGGTCGGCCTGACGGGGAGAGTTACGCGTAACCTCAAATCCGAAACGGGAGAAGTCGTAGCGGGCACAACCCACAGCCATAAACTCGATACCGCAGCAGCTGGTACCGAAAGTGAGAGACCAAAGAGAGTTGGAACGTCCCCAGTTGATGGCCTGGTCGAGCGATCCTACAACTACATTCACGCCGCCCTCATGCAATTCGTCTACAATCTTTTCAAGTCCTTCGTTGTCCTTGAATTCGCCATAAGGGATACTCTTGATAACGGGCTTTCTTACTTCCATTCCAGCGCTCCTTTCCGCCAGGCGTAAGCCAAGCCAAATACCAATACCAGCATGAAGAAGCCAATGCTGCAAAGCGCCATGGCTCCAAACTGCTTAACTACAACTGCCCATGGATAGAGGAACACGGTCTCGATGTCGAACACGAGGAAAAGAATCGCAAAGAGGTAGTAGCCCACATGTGTCGGAAGCCAAGAGGTTCCGCGGGTTGGGATACCACACTCAAACGGTTGACCTTTCACGGGGTTGTACGAGCGGGGACCTATGAGTTTCGCAACTACATAAGCTCCTACCACCAATACAGCAGCCGTCAAGATAACGGTGATTAATAAGATAGAATACATATATATGTTATAAAAAATTATGCCTACACTTTTAGGCGGTGCAAAGGTAATAAAATTATCCTTAACTTAGAATAGTTTAACATTATAAAAATGGCATTACGGGCAAAAATTGACGCACGACAAGTGATATTTACTTGCTCGTCCCTTCCTATCAGCAATGATAGTGCACCAAGCCTTCCATCGGGCTGCGCACCACAGTACCGATGTTCACGCCTTCGAGTGCCGCTGCCTCGCACAACTGTTTCTCGAAATAATAGGCCACGCTGCCTATGGCTCCTGCTCTGAGGTCGGTGCGCTCATAGCGGAGCACATTGCGACGGAAAAACTGCCGGAAATTGTCTACCACCAAGGCGTGAAGCGAGGAGTTGTCCAAATGCTTGGCGATGAACGGGCAAGCAGAAGCCAGAAAACGGTTGGCCAATGGTTGCCGGTAGACATGGTCTATCACATCAGCCATTATCAGTCCGGTAGCCTGTTCATAGTCAGACCTTAGCCTGTCATCAAGGCGTCCTTTGTAAAGTGCGTTGAAAAAGAGCCGGCCCATCACGGCACCGCTTCCTTCGTCGCCAAGTATATAGCCCAAAGGAGGCACATTCTCCACCACCCTTTCGCCGTCGTACAGGCACGAGTTGGAACCGGTGCCAAGGATGCAGGCTATGCCCTCACTACTGCCGCACACGGCTCGGGCCGCCGCCATCAAGTCGCCCTGACATTCCACATCGGTGCCGGGGAAAAGGAAGGTAAAAAGTTCGGTGATGCGTGGGAGCATCTCTGCCCGGCATCCGCTGCCATAGAAATGAAGTCGCTCCACGTGCACCATGTCACGGTCATCGAGCTGAGGCAGAAGTTCGTCGTTAATGACCTGCGCTATGGTGTCAAGGCTCTGGTGAAAAGGGTTCAGGCCTTGGGTAGCCATGCGCTTCACGATGCGTCCCTCGTCGGCTATGCACCAGTCTGTCTTCGTGCTGCCGCTGTCTGCTATAAGTATCATTTGTCTTCCAAAACATAAAAGGGAGCCTTGCACTTGATGCAAAGTTCCCTTATTTTAATCTAATCTCAGTATACTCTCGGTCCGAATATATAGGTGCCAACCCTGACCATGGTGCTCCGGCACTCCACGGCTATATGATAGTCGTGGCTCATGCCCCACGAGCGCTCGCGGAAGGAAGGTTCCGTGGCAAAGTATTTGGCCTTCACTTCGTCAAAGAATCCGGCAGCGGTATTGAACTCCGAGCGTATCTGCGCCTCGTCGTCCACATTGCTCGCCATCATCATCAGTCCACAGATGCGCACATGATCCATCTGTCTCCACTCGCCTTCTTCGAGGAGCTGCCGACAAGCATCGAGCGTAAGTCCGTACTTGGTTTCCTCCTCGGCTATATGGAGTTCGAGGAGTACGTCAATCGTGCGACCGTGCTTGGCAGCCTGCTTGTTGATTTCCTTCAGCAGTTTGAGGGAGTCCACGGCCTCAATCATCGAGATGTAAGGTGCAATATACTTCACCTTGTTGGTCTGCAGATGGCCGATGAAATGCCACTCAATGTCCTTGGGCAGTGTGTCTACCTTGCGGGCGAGTTCCTGCTCATGGCTTTCGCCGAAAATGCGCTGGCCTTCGGAGTAAGCAGCCTCAATATATTCGTTGGGATGATACTTGCTTATGGCCACGAGGCGCACGCCCGACGGGAGGCACTCGAGCACCTCGTGAAGTCTTTTTGCTACGTCTGTTTCCATATTGTCTTTCTGTTTAATGTCGTTTTGCGAGCTGTGGTTTTATTTCTTTTCCTCCTCAGCCGGCTCGTATTCGGGCTTGTCGTTTTTCTCCAACTTCTTGGCTGCAGTCTTCACGTGCTCGAACACGTCCATGATGGCAGTCTCCGTCACGCTGGCAATGGTATAGTCCATCATGCTGCTGCCCATCACTTCTTCAATATGCTTCACTGCGCCCTGCAAGCTGGCAGCCTGGACGAGATAGTAAACATTACTGCGTTTTTCCTTCGAGCTTTTCTCGTCAATGGTGATGAACTGGAGTTTGGCCTTATACCATTTGTCATCATTATCCATATCGCTGAAGAATATCTCATGATAAGAGGCAGGCGAAATACTCTTAATAGAGTATTCACCGCTGATATATACAGCTATCTCTTCCATAATGTTGGCCTCAGCCTCCGAGAAGCTAAGGGCATCCACCACATACTGTTCGGTCACGTCTTTCTCCTGACCGTCCTCCATAGTTTTTCTATAACGCACTTTGGTTTCATACCAATCGGCAGAAAGTGTTCTCATTGTTTTTATCCTTTATTTAATTTTATTTGGAAACGCAAAATTACTCAAAATCCACGAACGAGCCAAAGAAAATTGTGCTTTTTATTTTCTCTTCTTCCGCTATCTGCAGTTCTTTCCCCGTTGTCTGGCACATAACAATGCTTCAACAGAAAGCCACGCCTTTACGGATTGCTGCGGATTGCCCGGTATAATGGCACCCTCAAGTGTTACGTCAATAAGCGACCAAGCCTTGCAGGTTGCTGCGGATTGGCGTGTTTAACGATACAGCCACGTGCCACTTAGTTAGGAAGCTCCGCCTTTTGAGGTTGCTGCGGATTGACAGATATTCATGTAAGCTGGAATTCTCCTCTTTATACAAGCACTGATGTTTTTGAAGACATTGGCAGTTTTAGAGAGAGTCTTTCTCGCGCATGCGCGCGCAGGAAATGTTTTTCGTTTTCTCACCACTATCTATCACTTTTCTTGATATCGGACATAATTGGACTGATTGTAAGCAAGATAGACAGAGTGATAGATAGGTGATAGATGACTAAACATCCATCACCTATCTATCACCAATCTGCCATTTGCCAGATTCTAGTGGAATGCCCTAAGTCAGCCGGACAGCCAGGGCACTCGGTGCCCAAGATGTGGGCAATGAGAGCCTTGGCTGTGGAACAATGTACAAGTCGGTTATTAACCCACCGCAACTCGGCCATTAACCCACCGTAACTCGGCCATTAACCCACCGCAACTCGGCCATTAACCCACCG
>ULUS01002512.1_pt1 | contig 44413 bp, 34 predicted proteins | sample 1958761 | NCBI WGS metagenome assembly ULUS01 (sample SAMEA4835767, study PRJEB28245) | human gut metagenome | biome: gut microbiome; material: fecal sample | place: Denmark | collected 2008
CTGCCATCACCACGAATAAAAAGAACTATCTTTCAATATGAACCTGTAATCATGAGCAACACTTTCGGCACTATTTTCACCTTGACCTCGTTTGGCGAGAGTCATGGACCGGCTGTGGGCGGCGTCGTTGACGGCATGCCCGCAGGCATAGACATCGACATGGATTTCATCCAAAACGAACTGGCACGGCGTAAGCCCGGACAAAGTCGCATCACCACCAGCCGACAAGAGGCCGACCAAGTGGAACTGCTCAGTGGCGTGTTTGAGGGAAAGTCGACGGGAACTCCCATCGGATTCATGGTGAGGAACACCAACCAGCACTCGCAGGACTACGAGAACATGCGCTGCCTCTACCGCCCATCACACGCCGACTACACATACCAGCAGAAGTACGGCATACGCGACCATAGAGGCGGCGGACGCTCGTCGGCACGCATCACCATCAGCCGGTGTGTGGCGGGTGCACTCGCCAAGCTGGCCCTCCGGCAACTGGGCGTCAGCATCAAGGCTTATACCTCGCAGGTGGGCGACATAGCACTCGACCGCGACTACCGGAAATATGACCTCTCGCAAATCGAGAGCAACATTGTGCGCTGCCCTGACAACGGGAAAGCCAAAGAGATGGAGCAACTCATCCTGCAAGTGAAAGAGGCGGGCGACACCATAGGCGGTGTCATTACCTGTGTGGCAAAAGGAGTGCCCGCAGGACTGGGCGAACCGGAATTTGGCAAGTTACACCAGGCACTCGGCAGCGCCATGCTCAGCATCAATGCCGTGAAAGGATTTGAATATGGGCTGGGATTTGCCGGCGTAGGCCAACGGGGCAGCCAGCAGAACGACGTGTTCTCGGCAGAAGGCGGACGGATACACACGCTCACCAACAACAGCGGCGGCATTCAAGGCGGCATCTCCAACGGAGAGGACATTTATTTCCGCGTGGCGTTCAAGCCTGTGGCAACCCTGCTCACCGAACAGAACACCGTGGACCTGGAAGGCAACCCCACAACGCTCAAGGCCCGTGGACGCCACGACCCGTGCGTTTTGCCGCGTGCCGTGCCCATCGTGGAAGCCATGACAGCCATGACCCTGCTCGACATGTATCTGCTCAACAAGACTTCAAGACTTTAGCAGGCATCCTTTTGCCGTGTGACAACGGCATGTGACTCACCATAGCCCCGACACTTTCCGAGTGCCGGGGCTATGACGTTAATACATGAAAAGGTGTTTTAAAATTTAGTTAAAACCCGCATAGCGCACATTAAACCTCACGCCACACTTTCACGTCAAGACAGAGCGAAACAAGCTATAACACGTGGAAACAGATAACAAAACGCACATGAAAAGAGACAAACTAAAGATTATGCAACAGGTGTTCAGCCTTCTGGCATGCCTGCTGATGCTCTCGTCGGTGGTCATCCTGCAGAAGGGCAAGTGGTGGGGGCACGAACTGAACACGCCCACCAGCGCACAAACTCTAACCTCATAACCGCTGCGCACGCTCGACGACGGCACCATCGTGGTCAACACCACGACACTGGGCAAGGACATTGTGGGCTATGGGGGCAACGTGCCGCTCGAAATCTCGGTGAAGAACAATGTGGTAACCGACATCAAGGCTCTTGACAACAGCGAGACACAGCAGTTCTTCGACAAGGCCAAAGTGCTGTTAGAGGCTTGGAAAGGCAAACCCGTGGACGAAGCTATCGCCCTGCACGTGGACGGCGTGACCGGCGCCACCTTTTCCTCGAACGCCATCAAGAACAACGTGGCATGCGGACAGGAATACCTCTCGAAGAACAAAGAGGCCGCCTCTGCTGCCGCATCGCCCTTCCAGTCAGTGCAGTTCATCGCAGGATTGCTGGTAGCACTGATGGCGGCAGTGTTGCCTTTGGTGACACGAAGCAGGGTGTATCACACGGTGCAACTGGTGCTCAACGTGGCTGTGCTGGGGTTCTGGTGCGGAACATTCCTATCCTACTCTTCGCTGCTGGGCGTGTTTGCCAACGGCCTGGGAGCCACCACCGCCATTCTCGGCGTGATGATGCTCACGGCGTTCGTCTATCCGCTCTTGGGCAAGAAAGCCCACTATTGCACCCACGTGTGCCCGTTCGGTTCGCTGCAACAGCTGGCAAGCCAGTGCGTAAGGCACAAACTGCGGATAAAACCTGCCACCCTGCGACGGCTTGACGTGTTCCGCCAAGTGTTGTGGGCTGTGCTCACGCTGCTGCTATGGACAAGCCTGTGGACGGAATGGACGGGCTACGAACTGTTTTCGGCATGAAAAAGAAATAGGGTAAGGAGAAAACTACCTGTTGAAGGAAAACGCCGTGAAGCAAGCACAGACTTGCATCACGGCGTTTTTTCACGTGTATACAAGTCAGTAGCCTGCCGACGTGTAGCCTTGTCAATAGTTCATCCGTAATTGAGAGTGACGTCTGATGTCGCCCAGTATCTGAATGAACGTAAATCACAGCCAAACCGGATATGGTCACTAAACGGACCTGTCAAGATGGCTAACTCAGCCACTTACGAGGCGTTAGTGGCTGAGTTAGGTGGCGTTAGTGGCAGAGTTGTGCTTGGTCTCACAGCCTGGGCACTCATGGCCACAGCTGTGGGCAACGAGTGCCCAAACTGCGGAACTGTTCCGGGGCACTCCACTTGAAGTTGGCAAACAACGAATTGGTGATAGATGTGATAGATATTCAACCATCTGTCACGCATCTATCACTCCATTTATCTTGCTTACTGTCAGGCGAAAATGTCGGACATCAAGAAAAGTGACAGATAGTGGTGAAAAAACGGAAAACTTTTCCTGCGCGCGTGCGCGCGTAAGAGAGAGCGTCAAACAATGCTACAATGGCATGAAGCCAAGTATTTGCCGGGCTTTCAGCCCGCCTTTTGTTTAGTTCTAAACGCTGAAATACAAACATCACTCCCATGCGGATACACCATGATAAAGCCGCCAGGATAGGCTGCACTGAGGCGCATACGCCTTCATGCAGCATGTTTTCAGTGGTTTCACAGCATCTTCCTGCGACGAAGCAGCCGACAATAGGCCATCAAGCAGATAACCACCGAAAGAAAAGAACCTATCGGTGAAGCTAACCCCATGGGATAAAGCGTTTCCGGATAGAGAGCGGAAAAAAGATAGGCCAGAGGCAAACGGGCGAAAACGATCGACACGACATTGTGAAAGAAAGAAATGGAAGAATGGCCACAAGCCACAAAGTAACCGCTGAAACAGAAGTGAATGCCTGCCAGGAAACAGTCAATCACGTAGCTCTGCAAATAGTCACTCCCCTGGGCTATGACCACAGCATCAGCCGTAAACAGGCGCATAGCATGCTCGGGGATGAACTGGAACAGCACCGACACGGCAAGCCCAAACCCACTGGCTATATAGACGGAATAACGCACAGTCTGACGGGCCCGTTCGATATTTCCTGATCCAAGACACTGGGCAGAGACGGCGGAAACAGTGGAAAGCAGGGCCGACGGAACAATGAACAGCAGACCGATTAGCTTTTCCACAATGCCCACGGCAGCAGCGTCAACCAGTCCGCGACCGTTGGCAATCACGGTGATGGCAATGAAAGCCACCTGTATGAAACCGTCCTGCAAGGCAACAGGCACACCGATACCCAGTATGTTTCTCAGCGTGTCGCGGTGAAACCGTAAATCACTGCGTCCGACAGGAAGCGACGCATGGTGGCTGATGATGGAAAAAACCGCCACTGCCACACTCGCCACTTGCGACAGCGTGGTGGCCAGTGCAGCTCCCACAGGCCCCCACCCCAGCAGCCCGATAAAAAGCCAATCGAGAAGGACGTTGACCACACACGCCACGACCACAAAATACATCGGGCTACGCGAATCGCCCAGTCCGCGGAAAATGGAAGCAATGACGTTGTAGGCCACGATAAAGGGAATGCCCGAAAAACACACCAAAAGGTAGCTGCGTGTAGAGGCTACAGCTTCTACAGGCGTGTCCATGGCGCGCACAATGAGCGTATGGGCAGCCAACAGCACCACAGTGAGCACGACAGCCAACAGCGAGAAGAAGATGACCGTGATGCCCGCCACACGTGCCGCCATCGTTTTGTCGTCAGCCCCGACAGCCCGCGCCGTCCGCACGGTGGTACCCATGGACAGTCCGATGAGCACTACCGTTATCAGGTGCATCACCTGCGCACCGTTGGACACAGCGGTAATGCTGTCTACGCCACAATAAAGTCCGATGAAAAACATGTCTGCCAAGCTATAAAGCATCTGCAGAAAATAGGCCAGCATATAGGGCAACGAAAAGGTGAGGATATTGCCAAAGACACTTCCTCTTGTCAAATCTTGCGCTTTCACTGATGTTACGTGTATTTGCCTGTTAGGTTATCAAATTGCTAAGTTAAGCCGTTTGCACCACATCATCATTGCGGTGCAAACGGCAATCAGCAAAGAAATCAAGCGTTGAGTGCGCCGATAATCTCGTTGACCGACTTGCATCCATGCCTGTCGAGCCAGTCGTTGATGCCGTCACGCACCTTGATGGTGACAGCCGGATCAAGGAAATTGGCCGTGCCAATCTCGATAGCAGTGGCACCAGCCATGAGAAAAGCGATGGCGTCTTCAGCCGTGCAGATACCTCCCAGTCCGATAACAGGAATCTTCACCGCTTTGGCCACCTGCCATACCATGCGCAAGGCCACAGGCTTCACACAAGGACCGCTCAGTCCGCCCGTGGATATGCTCAACAGCGGCTTACGCTTCTCTATGTCTATTGCCATGCCCATCAGCGTGTTGATGAGCGACACACTGTCGGCCCCCTCGTCTTCGCAAGCCTTGGCAATCTCTGTAATGTCAGTCACATTGGGCGATAGTTTCACGATGAGCGTCTTGTAGTAGTGCTTGCGCACCTCACGCACCACGCTGGCAGCACCCTTACTCGTCACCCCAAATGCCATGCCCCCTTGCTTGACATTAGGGCAAGAAATGTTCAACTCTATGGCAGGGATATTGTCAAGGCTGTCAATACGCTCGGCACAAGCCGCGTAATCCTCCGGAGAAGACCCGCTCACGTTGACAATCATATTGGTGTCGATGTCTTTTATCTGAGGGTAAATGTGTTCACAGAAATAGTCAGCGCCTTTGTTCTGTAGTCCCACACAATTGAGCATGCCTTGGGCCGTTTCCGCCATACGGGGATAGTCGTTGCCTTCACGGGCATGCAAGGTCGTACCCTTTACTATGATTCCACCGATTTGCTCCAAAGGAACGAAATCAGCAAATTCCAATCCATAGCCGAATGTGCCCGACGCAGTCATGACTGGGTTCTTCAGCTCAAGTTCCTTTATCTTTACATTTAATTCTGCCATAACAACTTCCGAATATTAAACACTGGACCTTCCTTACACACACACAAATTGCCCTCTGTAGTTTTCTCCACACAACAAAGGCAAGCGCCCAATCCGCACGCCATCATATTCTCAAGCGAGGCCTCACACTCTACACTAGCCGAAGTGGCGAAACGGGCCACAGCCATCATCATTGGCTTGGGACCGCAAGTAGAGATACGGTCAAACTTCTCACGTGAAAGAATGGAATGGTTGGTGACAAAACCTGTCTCACCTTCACTTCCATCTTCTGTGGTAACGTAGACATCACCCACAGACCGGAACAGATCCATCTCAAGCAAATCCTTGGCAGTACGGGCTCCCAACAAGAAAACAGGCTTACCCCCCATGGCCTTGATACGTTCGCCGAAATAGAGAAGCGGAGCTACACCCACACCACCGCCAACCAGCAAAATGCGTTCATCGGCACGAGAGGGCATGGTGAAGCCATTTCCAAGCGGCAACACACAATTAAGCGCATCCCCTTTTTTCAAGCGCCCAAGGCTGCGCGTACCGTCACCAATGGTGGCAACAAGAAGCCAAAGTTCATTATGAACATAGTCCACATGGTTGATGGAAATAGGACGACGCAAAAATGTTGTTGGCGAGTCGTCCACTCTCACCTCCACAAACTGACCGGGATTCATCTCCGGCAAAGGCTTGGTATCTGTCAGACGTAGGAGAACGTACTTCTCATTCACACGCTCTACGGACGATACGGTCAGGTCCAAAATGTATTTTTTCATTTTATATATAACATTATTCAATATAAATAGCCGCACTATAATGCACGTTGCCTACTTGTGTATTTGGGGTTCTGGAGTGTATCCGGATACAATACCCCAACGTTACACACGCATTACAAACAGCACATCCCTGCAAAAGTAATAAAAATAAATCAGACCCGTTACTTCTCGGGCACAAAAGTTTCAAACGTCAAGTCATCGAAATAGACTCGAATTTCGGTTATATGACGCTGAGGTTTGTCAATATATTTAACTGCCGGAATGATGTTAGGATTGGGTGTAGAAACCACACACTTTGAAGAAGGCTTGTCCTGAGTGTCTATTGATGATGCCTTGTCGGCCTGATCCAAATCCATACCAAAGTCGAGCGTTGCTTCCTTCTCTTCCTTGTCAGCAATCTCATGGTTGGCTGCAGCTGTGTCTGGAGCCTCTCCATCGGCAAACATTTCCCCCGTGCCAAACATGAGCCATTCTATATTGATTGTGGGAAAACTCTTCCGAATAGCCTCGACAGTATTAAGGGTCGGCTTGGTGCGTCCTGTGAGTATGCCACTCAACGATGCTGTTGAGATATCAATGAAGTTTGCGAACGCCTGCTGAGTCATGTTCTGACTCTCCATCAATTGTTTGATTCTGTCTTTCATTTTTAGTACTAAGTTGTCATTTGGGCTCTTTAAGCCCCGTTTCTGAAAAGTTTTACAAAGGTAAATCGTTTTTTTGAAATATACAAATATGTGTATGTATTTTATCTTTGTTAATTTCATATTCACATATATAGATATTTAAAATCATAAACCATCAAACACATGTAACACTGTTTACATTCACAAATATAATAATCCCCCTTTATATAGGGATATATACTTAGATTTAACGAACGTATGTAACTAATTGGTTTTTGACATGTTACATATTAATACACTGCGTTTAAATCTATACATATGCGCTATTGTATATCGTTTCTTGGTGACATTTTTAATTTTAAAGAAGAGCAACTTAGCACTTAAATACTGATTTACAGATATTTACCGATAATCTTTTATTGTGAATAATAATCCATTCACGTTTAAAAATGTGTATTATTAAAAACTTCAAATCCTATATCACAAATTCAAACAAGTCATATAATTCACATTTAGACATTTAAATAATTAAATCAAGTTCACTCGTGTTTACGATTTGTGTTTTCGTATTTAAACTATTAAATGTCACTATTTGTTAACTCTAAATATTAGAATCGTCATAAAGGTCATTTTTTTCATTTTTCCCATTATCCCGAACAACGGCTTTGAAGGACGAAAAAACGCTAATTTTGAAGGCTTTGAAAATGAGTAAAGCCGTTTAGAATGAACACTTTAAGCCTAAAAAAGCGCCCCATTGGAGCGCTTTTTTAGGCTTAAAATAGAATGAGAAAAGGGTAAAATCAATGCAAAATGAAGAAAATTAGCTCCTTCATTAGCTCTCCCCCACTCGTATTTGGATTGTCAAGGCCCTTACTTTTGGCATCTATTTCTCTAATCTTATAGATTATCTGCATAGTTTTCAAAGCCGGGTAATTTCTCATGCCTGTGATGTAGTCTTTCACTGCCCAAGGAGAAGGCAATTCCAGAAATTTCTGAAGCTCTGTTTCGTTGCCTCTATTAGGTGAATAATAGGCGATCATCAAATTCTGGAAATATTTGAAGAGCATCGGGAGAAACGAGTAAAGAGTACCAGCTTTAGGATTAGTGTCAAAATATTTGATTATCTGATTAGCCTTAAAAACGTTCTTGTTGATAATGGCATTCTTCAATTCAAAAGCATTGAAATCTTTACTCACTCCAATCTGACGCTCCACTATTTCGGGAGTCACTCTCCTATCACCATCAGCAAAAGAAACAAGCAACTTGTCCAGTTCTGAAGTCAGGCGACTCAAGTCTGCACCTACATGATCGGCAATCATCAGCGCAGCCTTTTCTTCTATCGTTGCACGATGGGCCTTAAGATAGGCAGAGATGAAAGCTGGCAATTCACGATCGCGCAACTTTTTGCTTTCAAAGACAACTCCTATCTGAGAAGCCAGTGCTATGGCAGAAGCTGACGACTTCTTCCTTCGGTCCATAGTTCCATTTTTGTGGCACCACACTAAAACAGTAGACATCATTGGATTTTTCAGGTATGTCTCCAATGCCTCCGTGTTCTTCAAGTTTTGCGCCTCTTTAACTACCACCACTTGACGGTTGGCCATCATAGGGTATCGTCTTGCCAAGTCGATGACCTGCTTGACCGTAACATCCGAACCAAAAACCACAGAAAGATCGAAGTCTTTCTCCTCATTCTGAAGAGCATGCTCGGTGATAAAGTCCGCAATCTTATCAATATAATAAGACTCGTCACCCATCAGAATATAAATCGGCAAATACTTTTCAGCCTTTAAATCTTTCATGATTGAGGCATAAGTAGTGCCGCCTTGTCTTTTTTCCACCATATTAAATGTCCATAATTCGCGTTTTTGGAAGCAACTCGATAGGTCGGTCGAAATATCGAAATTTTGAAGCGTTCTTTTACCTACTATATAAAGAAGGTATAGCTCTCGGTGAGCTCCATATATATAATAAGGTGTAAAAGACTGCTGTAGAAAAGAATAAATATGCTTTTGTTTTGCCATTATTCCAAATTCTACTAACTTTGCATCCCAAATGCAAAAGTACAAAAATGTATCGATTAAACCTACCAAGTTATCCAATAAAAATAGGTGGAACAAGGGAGAAGCCCACAATTCTTGACGTTTTGAGAAAGAAATTCGTGGCGCTCACACCTGAGGAATGGGTTAGGCAACACTTCGTACACTTTTTGATTGAGCACAAGCACTACCCTACAGGGCTGCTCGCCAACGAGGTGAAACTTCATGTTGGCGAAAAGACCCTTCGCGCAGACAGCGTGCTCTACGACCGAATGTTACGTCCGCGAATGATTGTGGAATACAAGGCGCCTACCATCAAACTCACGCAGAAGGTTTTCGACCAGATTTCCGCCTACAATCTTCTTCTGAAAGTAGACTATCTGGTGGTGAGCAACGGAATGGAAAGCTACTGCTGCAAGATGGATTATGACCATCAAACCTACACCTTTATGGAAGACATTCCCGACTACGATAATATTTGACAATTTTGTACAATCATAAAAGGTAATAAAACTCAACAAACAAGACACGATATGGCAATAGGAAAATGGATTGGAGGTTTCCTGGGATTCATGACTGCAGGTCCACTCGGAGCCCTCGCCGGCATCTTTCTCGGTTCGCTTTTTGAGAAAGGTCTGGACCATGTGAACACTCCCGACAACAACGTTTTCAACGACGCTCAACGCGAAGCCGAGGGGCAGCGCAACTCTTTCTTTTTCTCTCTCCTTGTACTCTCTGCCTATGTCATCAAGGCTGACGGAAGAGTGATGCATTCCGAGATGGAATGTGTGCGGAACTTTTTGCGGAACAACTTCGGTTCTGCTGCCGAACAGCAGGGCAACGACATACTCCTCAAGATATTTGAAGAACAGAAAAAGATGGATGCCCGGCAACCTGGAGCCTTCGGCAACGCAGTGCTACAAAGTGCCAATCAGATTGCCGACAACATGGACTATGGCCAGCGCCTCCAGTTGCTCAATTTTCTTGCCATGATAGCCCAGGCAGACGGACACGTGAGCAAGGAAGAAATTGATGCCATCCGGCAGATTGCTATGGGCATGCGGCTCAGTGCCCAAGAGGTGGACTCCATCTTCAACCTCAACCACAACGACCTTGAGTCTGCCTACAAGGTGCTCGAGATTTCGCCTTCTGCTACAGACGAAGAGGTGAAAAATGCCTACCGCAAGATGGCCCTCAAGCACCATCCCGACCGTGTAGCCACATTGGGAGAAGACGTGCGCCGTGCCGCGGAAAGAAAGTTTCAGGAAATCAACGAGGCCAAGGAACGTATCTACAAAGCCCGCGGCATCAGATAAAAAACGCCGAACAGGATAATACATTTAATAATAAGAACGAACAATGAACGATTCAGCACGTACCTTTACATTGGTAGCCATCATCACGTCTCTGCTGCTGTTCATGCATCTGCTGCCCACGCTCTCCGTAAGCGGCACAGAATTGCGCCCGGTCAACATTCTGAGCGAGGTCATCAAGCCTCAAGAGACTGAAGTTACAGACATTATTCCCAAGCCAATACCTCCCAAGCGGCTTGCGCAAGCCGGCGGCAACAAGCCGTCCGACAGTCAGCCGTCAAAGCCCAAAGTGAAGAAGCCGCACCCTGGTGTGACCGAGATCGACGACTATGGCGCATCGGCACCCGAAATGAACCATTTCTATGCGGCACTGAAAAACCGCAAGCACCTGAACCGCCCAGTACGCATTGCCTACTATGGCGACTCCTTTATCGAAGGCGACATTCTGACGTGCGACCTTCGACAGATGCTCCAACAGAAGTTCGGCGGCGTAGGGCCAGGCTGGGTAGACTGCGGCAGCCCCTTCATCCGCAACCGACGCACCATATCACAACAGTTCAGCGGCATGACAGAACACGAGGTTGTGAAGAAGCCTTACAACCATGCTCTTGAAGGCATCAGCCAACGCTACACCAATGTGTCAGAGGGCGCACAGGTGACCAACAAGGGCACCAAGTACAAGCCGCTCACCGCCACATGGACTTCCGCCAAGGTGTATTTCAAGACGCCCGGCGGCTTCAACCTTCAGACTTCTGTCAACGGTGCAGGCCCAGAGACAACGGCCATTGCCGGTTCGGGCGAAGTGCAGATGCACGAGACCCTGGGACAGATGAACAGCATCAAGCACCAGTTTCGTTCCGTCAGCTCTGGCACCCTCGCCTACGGCATTGCCCTTGAGGGACGACAGGGCGTAACGCTCGACAACTTCAGCATGCGCGGCTCCGCCGGATTCACCCTTGCCAGCATTCCGCTGCACACCCTGAAAGAATTTGCCCGACTGCGTCCTTACGATCTCATCATCCTGCACTTCGGACTCAACGTGGTGAACAGCCGCAATACGGCAGCCATCTACAAGACTTATGTCAACCGCATGAAAAAGGTGGTGCAGATCATGAAGCAAGCCTATCCTCATGCCAGCATCCTGGTGGTAAGCGTGCCAGACCGTGACGAGCGCACTGCCTCAGGCATTACCACGATGCGTGGTGTGGAACAGCTCGGTGCCTACCAGAAGCTGATGGCTTCGGAAACAGGCGTGGCTTTCTTCGACCTGTTCAAGGCTATGGGGGGCAAAGGCAGCATGAAGAAACTGGTGGACCGCAACATGGCCAACAAAGACTACACCCACCTGTCGTACGGCGGAGGAAAAATCGTCGCCACATCATTCTACAAGTCGCTTATGGCTGGCTACGAAGATTTCTATTAACAAAAGAAACAAGAATAAATAAAAGATGAACGCAAACAGCGATATTCTCACCAACCTCATCCACACCCTCAGCTACAACCCACAGGAGCCTATGATTTTCAGCAGCGGAACGTTCCTGCTGCTGTTTCTTGGCTTCTCTCTTGTCTATATGTTGCTGCAGCGCAAGTTCAATGCGCGGCTGCTCTTCGTGACGCTTTTCTCCTATTATTTCTACTACAAGAGCAGCGGCATGTACTTCTTTCTGCTTGCCGTGGTCACCGCGTCCGACTTCTACATAGCCCATGCCATTGACCGCCACCGCGACAACCGCAAGCTCGGCAAGCGCCTTGTCACGCTCAGCCTGTTGATAGACCTCGGACTGCTCGGCTACTTCAAATACACCAATTTCTTTGCCGGCATGCTCTCGCAGATGATTGGCCACAACTTCCAGCCGTGGGACATCTTCCTGCCCGTGGGCATCAGTTTCTTCACGTTCCAAAGCATGAGCTACACCATCGACGTCTACCGCGGTTCGCTCAAGCCACTGCCCAACCTGCTGCAGTATGCTTTCTACGTGTCGTTCTTTCCCCAGCTCGTGGCAGGTCCCATTGTGCGAGCCAGCGACTTTGCCCCGCAAATCAGCAAACCTGTCCGCATCACCCGCATGATGTTTGCCCAGGGAGTGTATTTCATTGTCATCGGTCTGTTCAAGAAAGCCGTTATCAGCGACTATATCTCGCTCAATTTCGTGGACCGCATCTTCGACAACCCCACCCTGTATTCCGGCATCGAGAACCTGCTGGGCGTCTATGGCTATGCCATGCAGATATATTGTGACTTCAGCGGCTACAGCGACATGGCCATAGGCATTGCCCTGCTGCTGGGTTTCCACTTCCCCATCAACTTCAACGCCCCCTACCGCAGCACCAGCATCACCGACTTTTGGCGCCGCTGGCACATCTCGCTCTCTACCTGGATACGCGACTACATCTACATTTCGCTTGGCGGCAACCGCAAGGGAAAGGTTCGGCAATACGTGAACCTCATCGTCACCATGCTCCTCGGCGGGCTTTGGCACGGTGCGAGCCTCAACTTCGTGTTCTGGGGCGGCATGCACGGCACGGCACTTGCCCTTCACAAATATTTCAGCCAGGAGGTGCTCCATCACCCCAAGCACTATGAGCCCACAGGCTGGCGCAAGTGGGGAGCCATATTCCTGACCTTCCACTTCGTGTGCCTGGCATGGATTTTCTTCCGCAACACCACCTTCGCCGGCAGCTGGACAATGCTACAGCAGATATTCACCGATTTCCACCCGGAGTTGTTGCCACAAGTTCTTGACGGCTACAAATACATATTCCTCATCATGGGCTTCGGCTACGTGAGCCACTATTTGCCCGACAGTTGGCAGGACGGCATCATCCGCCTTATCAGCCGCACCAACGTGGTGGTTTGTGCCTTGCTCATCACAGCCGTCATCTACATTGTCATTCAGGTGAAGAGCAGCGGCATACAGCCCTTCATTTATTTTCAATTCTAAAAGACACGCCCTACTTCAAAACATGAAAAGCGCCCTCCGACTCTTGCGTTGAGAATCGGAGGGCGCTTCCCGTTAATGGCATACTTACGATGCGTAACTCTGCCACTTACGGGGCGTTAGTGTGCCGTTAATAACTCGTTAACGGCATACTTAGGAACTTTTCACCGTGGTAAAAATGAATATGGCCGGGAAACAAGGCTGCAAAAGCAGGACGCACCCCTACCAAACCGGCAGCACGAATGCAAAAGCAAAAGTATGGGAAGAGCCCGAAAAGAACAAAAATGTGCAAGTCCCGGAGACAAATCTTCTTCCGGTCTTGCACATTTCCTGTTTATACCCGCGATGCTGGTTCATCGCCCGACAAAACTACATAACCTTGGGCACGTGGGCAAGATACTTCTGTATTTCCTCGTCCGAAACCACATAGTTCTGCAAGTCGCCGCTCAGATAGCTGTCATACGACGGCATGTCTATCAGTCCGTGGCCCGACAGGCAGAAGAGCAGAGTCTTCTTTTCGCCCGCCTCCTTACACTTCAAAGCCTCGCGGATAGTGGCGGCTATGGCGTGACAACTCTCTGGAGCAGGGATGATGCCCTCGGTGCGTGAGAAGAGGATGCCCGACTGGAAGCTCTCCAACTGCGGTATGTCCACGCCGTGCATGTAGCCGTCCTTGAGCAGCTGCGACACTATCATGCCTGCACCGTGATAGCGCAAGCCACCGGCATGGATGTTGGCAGGCTGAAACTCGTGGCCCAGGGTGAACATGGGCAGCAGCGGCGTGTAGCCAGCCTCGTCGCCATAGTCATATTCGAACTTGCCGCGTGTAAGTTTGGGGCAACTTGAAGGCTCTGCGGCTATAAACTCCGTTTTCTTACCTTCCTGCAGATTATGGCGCATGAAAGGGAATGCCATGCCGCCGAAATTGCTGCCGCCACCGAAACAGGCTATCACCTTGTCGGGATACTCGTCGGCCATGGCCATCTGCTTCTCTGCCTCCAGACCGATAACTGTCTGGTGAAGAGCCACATGGTTGAGCACTGAACCCAACGTGTACTTACACCCGGGAGTCTGCATGGCCAGTTCCACAGCCTCGGAGATGGCCGTGCCCAGTGAACCGGGATTCAGCGGATCGCGGGTGAGAATGTCCTTGCCGGCACGGGTCGACATGGAGGGTGAGCCTTCTACCGTGGCACCGAACGTGCGCATTACTGCCGAGCGATATGGCTTTTGTTTCATGGTTATCTTCACCTGATACACGGCTGCCTCGAGTCCGAAAATCTTGGCGGCATACGACAGGGCGGCACCCCACTGTCCGGCACCGGTCTCTGTGGTGACGTTTGTCACGCCTTCTTTCTTGCAGTAATAGCACTGCGCCAAGGCAGAGTTTATTTTATGCGAGCCCAACGGGCTCACGCTTTCGTTCTTGAAATAGATGTGGGCAGGCGTGTCGAGCGCCTTCTCCAGGGCGTAGGCACGCACAAGTGGAGTGGAACGATAGTAGGTGTAGAGTTCGCGCACCTCGTCGGGAATGTCTATCCAGGCATGCTCAGTGTCGAGTTCCTGGCGTGAACATTCCATGTTGAATATCTGTGCCAGGTCCTCGGCCTTCATCGGCTCAAGGGTCTGCGGGTTGAGCGGAGGCAGAGGCTTGTTGGGCATATCGGCCTGTATGTTGTACCACTGTTCAGGTATTTCACTTTCGTCGAGCAGGAATCGTTTTTGTTTCTTCATATCTTATGGTTTATTATTGGTTTGGTCCCACAAAAGTAGCAATATTTATCCTGACAGCCAACTTTTTGTTATTAAACTTGCCAAAGTTGTTCTATTTCGTTACCTTTGCCTGCCTTATCTCATTTTCTTTCCGTGAAAGCGTGCTCGCGCGCGTACTATTATTATAAACTGTATATACAAAACCAAAACCAACAATAAGCAATGAACAAACAAACAAAATGGCTAAGCACCCTGTGCTTGCTGGTCGGGTTCTCTGCGCCCTTGCAGGCGAAGATAGAGGGAAGCCTCGACCCCGACTGCGTGGTGGCAGAATGGAGCAACAGCTCCACCTACCCCAAGGTAATCGACATCAACTTCAGCGACCTCACGTGGCCCGACACCTGGAAGGGACAGACGGGCGTAGACTGTCCGCCATTCTCAGCTGGTGGCTACATAAACTACATCAAACAAATAGCCGCCAACCCTTCGGGCAACGTCAGCTACCCGATTCTTTTCCACAACTGCACCTTTGCCAACAAGAAGTCGGCAGGCGGCCACGGCGGTGCCACGGCAGCCTTCTCACGCATCTACTATCTCGGCCAGAAGCCAAGCGGCAACAGTGCTACCAGATATAACAACTGGACAGTGACCGGCCACACCAAATACTTGGAAGACAACATCACCTACGACTCGAACGGCAAGCCCAACTATGGCGAAGCCGGATTCGTGCAGATGTGTCGCGACGCATCCCAGACCACTGAGTCGCAGCACGGCTGGATGGAAATAGACCACATTCCCTATGTGGAGCGCGTGCAGTGGTCGTGGTCGTCTACCTCTTGGGGACGCGGCATCAAGTGCGACTACAAGGTGGGCGACGGAGAATGGAAGCCGTTGGTATGGATGGGGTCCGAATCGCAGCAGCAGGGCTACACCGTGTTCAGCGACCAGGGCTACTTCATGGAGAATGTCATCAATGCCAGCGACGTGTCGCTCCGTTGGCGCGTGTGGGACGGTGACGACCCCGACAATCCCGTGCTGAAAGCCGACGGGTCGAAAGCCTACAGAGACCAGGGCTATGCACCTTTGGCCCAGAAACAAGCTCCACGCGTGCACAAGATACAAATCTTCGGCAACGAAATCACTGCCCAGCAGGCACAGTATGCCAAGGAACATCCGTTGGCAGACGTGGGCGAAATATCCGACCTCGGCGACGCTGACCCCGACAAGAAGGAAGCGCCCGATACGGGTGCGCCCGTGGTGCTCCTCACCGTGGCACAGGATGGAACTGCCGACTACACCAAAATCCAGGAAGCCATCAACGCCGTGCCCGACGGATCGCGCGGCATCATCTATGTGCGCAAGGGCACCTACGACGAAAACCTCTATGCCGGCACCAAAGACCAGCACAACAAGTTCATCAGCCTCATCGGCGAAGACCGCGACCAGACCATCCTCACATCAAGCGTGAGCCGCGGCACAGGCAACGAAGCCAACACCTACAACGACTGTGCAGCCCTCAACGTGTTCACGCCCTGCTTCTATGCCGAGAACCTCACCATCCGCAACACGAGCGGCAACGTGGGACAGGCCGAAGCACTCTACACCAATGCCGACGCCCACGTGTTCAAGAACTGCCTGCTGAGTGGCTACCAGGACACCTATAAAGCCAATGTGGGCAACCGCGGCTACTTCACCAACTGCACCATCGAGGGCGCCACCGACTTCATCTACGACGGTGGTCTCGAATGGTTCGACGACTGTGAACTGCGCTGCGTCAAGGGCAGTGGCTACATCACAGCCCCAGCCTCTTCGGCCATCCCCATGACACAGGTGCTCTATCCCGAACTGAGCCAGACAGCCTTCTACCCGGGCCTCTTCTTCCGCGGTTGCACTATTACCGCCGAAGACGGAGTGGCCGACGGTGCTTATACCCTGGGACGTCCTTGGGACGAGAAGAGCGGCGCCATGTTCCTGCAGTGCAAGCTCGGCAAGCACATCAACACCAAGGGCTGGACAGAATGGAACGGCAGAGGCTCACTTTCTTCGCTCTACGAATACAAGAACATGAATGCCGACGGCACACTCGCCGCCACTTCCGGACGCGCCTCCTTCTCCCATCAGGCCACAGACAAGGAAGTGGAAGCCTACATGAATCCGGAATTCATGTTCGCCAAGATGTCCGACGTGCCCTTCGACTACGCTTCGGTTGTGCGTGGCGCTGCAGCTCCCATGAACTTCGTCACGTCACCCACCGAACTCTCCTGGGAGAGCGACGACCAGGCAGCAGGCTATCTTGTCTACAAAGACGGCACCTTCCATAGTTTCACCGACAAGGCGTCTATAGTCCTCGCCTCTGCCGACGAGGCCACAGCCTACAGCGTGCGTTCCGTATCGCGTCAGGGCGTGGTGAGCAAGCTGGTCAAGGCCAGCGAAGCACAGAAACTCAAGGCCTTCCCATCGGCAGAGGGCTTCGGCAAGTTCACCACCGGCGGCCGCGGCGGCAAAGTGGTCACCGTGACAAAACTTGCCGACGACGGATCTGAGGGTACCCTGCGTTGGGCATTCAGCCAGTACAAGGACGAACCGCTAACCATCGTCTTTGCCGTGAGCGGCAACATAGAACTCCGTTCTGCCCTCCGCATCCAGCGCACCGACTGGACGCTCGCCGGACAGACAGCTCCCGGTGAAGGCATCTCACTCATCCGCAACAAGGTGAACCTGGGCGGCTCACAGAACTTCATCGTGCGCAACGTGCGCTTCCGCGCAGGACAGCTCGACGTGAACAGCGACAAGCTGCAGGACCAGGCTCTCGGCGTGGAAAACTGCTCCAACTTCATCTTTGACCACTGCACCTTCGGTTGGTCCATGGAAGAAAACATGAACACGCAAGACTCCCACTTCCTCACCGTGCAGAACAGCATCGTGCATGAAGGACTCTACAATGCAGGCCATGCCAAAGGCGTGCGCGGCTACGGAGTGCAATGGGGAGGCTCGCCAGCCACCTACTGCCGCAACCTGCTTGCCGACAACCAGTCGCGCAGTCCGCGCATCAACGGTGCACGCGGCGAAGACAACGTGGTGTTCATGGAATACATCAACAACGTAAACTACAACTTCGGCAAGAACGGCGGATGCTACGGTGGCGAGAACACGGCAGACATATCTTCCTACAACGGTGAGAACTCAGCCCACGAATGCAACTTCATGAACAACTACTACAAACCGGGCAACGCCTCAAACGAAGCATCGAAAGTAATCTTCGTCAACTCAAGCTATGCCCGCGATGGCGCCACTTCATGGGCACCGGCACAGTGGTACGTGAACGGCAATGTCATTGAAGGCAATGCTGCGGCCAATGCCGACAACTGGACAGCCATGGCGGCAGAGACCTACTCGCTCGACCAGATACGCGTCAACAGCCGCATCGTGCCTAAGCATGCCTACTACAAGTATTCGGCAACTGGCAACGTGGGCAACTATGACCCCAACCAGTATATGCTCACCGACATCCTGCCTGCCAACGACGCCTACGACTACGTGCTCAACCATGCAGGCACCATCAACCGCGACCAGGTGGAACGCCGCGTGGTAGACGAGGCACGCACTGGCACCTCGCACTATGGAGGCACCACCTTGGGCAAGACTACGGGCATCATCGACACCGAAGCCGACTGCGAAGGCTTCCTGCCACTGTCTACCGACTGGACTGCACCCGTAGACACCGACGGTGACGGCATGCCGGACGAATGGGAACAGGCACACGGACTTGACCCCCATGTGGCAGACCAGAACAAGGTGAATGCCGACGGATATACAGCGCTTGAAGCCTACCTCTGCAGCTTGATGGGCGAGACACTCAAAGACGGTTTCTCTACCGGCATCAAAACGGTGGCTACCGCATCGCCACAAGTGGGCTACGACCGTTCAAGCGACTGTATCACCGTGAGCGACAATGCCCTGGGCGGCATGCTCTACGTCTATTCCGCCAACGGCTCGCTCCTCTCGGTGCAGACCATCAGCAAGCGGAAAGTATCGCTTGCCGGCATCGGTGAGCGTATGGCCATTGCCAAGGTGGAAGGACGAGGCATCAGTCCACGCATCGTCAAGATAATGAGATAAAAGATTACAGACAATCCAACAGGAGAGGAATGTAGTGGTCCATGGCGGATTCTACATTCCTTTTTTCATGTTCATACAATAATATTTCCCGGCATCTGTTATTATAATAAAAACAACTATGCTCATTCTTTCCACCCTTCTTGTCTACTTCATAGTTCTTATGGCACTCAGCCGGCTGACAAGCCGACGCAGCAACAACGATACATTTTTCCGAGGCAACCGCCAGTCACCTTGGTATATGGTGGCCTTCGGCATGGTGGGTGCCAGTATCTCCGGCGTGACTTTCGTCTCCGTGCCCGGCATGGTGATGGGCATAGACATGACCTACCTCCAGACCTGTCTCGGTTTCATCGTGGGCTATATCGTCGTGGCGTTTGTTCTCTTGCCCGTATACTACCGCTTGAATCTCACCACCATCTACACCTACCTCGACCAAAGACTGGGGCACAGTGCCTACAAGACAGGTGCATGGTTCTTCCTGCTCTCCAAGATGACAGGTGCGGCAGCACGTTTCTATGTGGTGTGCTTTCTTCTCCACCAGTTTGTACTTGGCCCCATGGGCGTTCCCTTCATCCTTACGGTCGTGGCCATGGTGGCCCTCATCTGGCTCTATACCCGTAAGGGAGGCATCAAGACACTGGTGTGGACGGACACCCTGCAGACGCTCTGCATGTTTACCGCCCTCATGCTAATAATAATAGGCGTGGCTTCTGCCCTGCACCTCAACCTCAACTCCACGATAGCGGCCGTAACGGAAGACCCGCATAGCCGCATATTCGTGATGGACGACTGGATGTCAAGGCAGTACTTCTGGAAACAGTTCTTAAGCGGAGTGTTCATAGTCATCGTCATGACTGGACTCGACCAAGACATGATGCAGAAAAACCTGACGTGCCGCACTCTACGTGAGGCACAAAAAGACATGTGTACCTATGGCGTGGCATTTCTCCCTGCCAACCTGCTCTTCCTCACACTCGGCATCCTGCTCATGCAACTGGCTCGCCAGGAAGGCATCGGCTTGCCCGCACAGGGCGACGCCCTGCTTCCCATGTTTGCAGCCACCGGCAGATTGGGCGACATGATCGTAGTACTGTTTACCCTGGGCGTTGTAGCCTCCTCTTTTTCCAGTGCCGACTCTGCCCTCACCGCCCTAACCACCAGCTATTGTGTGGACATTTGCCGCCAACCATCCAACGAGAAACTCCGCCGAAGGGTGCACATGGGTATGGCCCTGGTCTTTGTTGCTTTCATTCTGCTATTCCGTACATTCAACTCCACGAGTATTATCGATGCCATCTACACCCTGTGTTCTTACACCTATGGTCCACTGCTCGGCCTTTTTGCCTTCGGACTGTTCACCCGCCGTACAGCCCGGGGCCATTGGGTGCCTTGGATATGCATCAGTGCACCTATGGTTTGTTATGGGATAGAATGGTTTGCCCGTTACTATGCCGGCTATAAGTTTGGATATGAACTGCTTATGTTTAATGGGGCCCTTACCTTCTTAGGGCTCTATGCCGTACAAGAAAGAAGACTGCAAAAGAAAACACCCGTACCAAAAAACAAGTAGAAATTATTTCGTATTCCACTCATTTTATCTATATTTGCAGCAAAATCATAGTGAAAGGAAGATAACAATGGTAACAGACTATATCAGATTTGACTGGGCTATGAAGCGCCTGCTGCGCAACAAGGCCAACCATGCCGTGCTGGAAGGACTGCTCACCTCACTGCTTAACGAAAAGATAACTATCGTGCGTTTCCTTGAAAGCGAAGGAAACCAAGAAGATGAGGATGACAAATACAACCGTGTTGACCTGCTTGCAGAGAACGACAAGCAGGAACTGATTATCGTGGAAATACAAAACAGTCGTGAACTGACTTATTTCCATCGCATGCTCTATGGCGTGTCGAAGGCCATCACTGAATACATTGGCTTGAGCGACAGCTATGACAAGGTGCGCAAGATCTATTCAGTCAATATCGTTTACTTCGAACTGGGACAGGGTAACGATTACGTATATCATGGCAAGACCATATTCCAAGGCCTGCATGATCCGCATGATATATTGAAATTGTCTGTTAGACAAAACGAGAGGTTCTTTGGCAATAGACAGTCTGAGACATTGGTGCGCAAGGATGCTGGCGACCTGTTTCCCGAGTATTACGTACTGCGCGTCAACGACTTCGACAAGGTGGCAAAAACGCCTCTCGACGAATGGATGGAATTTCTGAAGACAGGACAAATTGACAATAATGCCAAGGCACCGGGACTTGCAGAAGCCCGCAACTGCCTACGCATTGACGCCCTCTCAACCAACGACAAACGCTCCTACTATCGGCATATGGAATCTGTGCGCCACATGAGAAGCCTGTTCGACACCAGCCGTGATGAAGGATGGGCTGAAGGAAGAGCCGCAGGACGGGCGGCCGGAATCGAAGAAGGACGGGCAGAAGGCATACGCCAAGTTGCACTTGCCTTGAAGCGAAATGGAGTTCCTGCAGCAACTATTTCCCAATCAACAGGATTGTCCGTTGACGAGATTGACAAATTATAATTATAATGTAAGCAAGAAAAAAGAAAAGAGCACGGTTGCTAAAGTTAAAGCTTTGGCAATCGTGCTCTTTTCCTATAATCCGTAGTATTTATCCTTTCAGATTCTTTAGATACTTGTCTGCTTCAATGGCAGCGCGGCAACCGCTGGCGGCTGCATTGATGGCCTGACGATAGTGGGGATCAGCTACGTCGCCGGCAGCAAACACGCCGGGTACATTGGTGGCAGGGCTCACACCATCTGTCTTGATATAGCCTTGCTCATCAGTCTCCACCCACTCCTTAAACACATCGCTGTTGGGCTTATGACCAATACCCAGGAAGAACCCGTCGATGGCAATGTCAAACTTCTCTTCGTCTGCTTCTCCCTTGCGCTTAACCAGATGGGCGCCTTCCACGCCATTCTCGCCAAACAAGCCAAGGGTGTTGGTCTCGAAAAGCACTTCTATGTTCTCCTTGTTCAGCACACGCTTCTGCATCACGTCGCTGGCACGGAGGAATGGCTTACGCACAATGAGGTAGACCTTCTTGGCCAAGCCTGCCAGATAGAGCGCCTCTTCACAGGCCGTATCGCCGCCGCCCACTACAGCCACCACTTTTTTGCGATAAAAGAATCCGTCGCAGGTGGCACAGGCAGAAACGCCTTCGCCCTTATATTTCTCCTCATCAGCCAAGCCGAGATATTTGGCAGATGCTCCAGTAGCGATAATAACAGTGTCGGCCTCTATTTCCTTGCCTTCATCCGTGGTCAGCACATAGGGAGCCTTGCTGAAGTCTGCCTTCACGATTTCTCCGTCGCGCAGGTCTGTGCCGAAATGCTTGGCCTGCTCCTGCATGTTCATCATCAGTTCGTTGGCATCGATGCCTGTAGGGAAACCGGGGAAGTTTTCTACCAATGTGGTCTGTGTGAGCTGACCGCCAGTCTGAAGACCACAATACTCCACGGGGTGTAAATTGGCTCTTGATGCATAGATGGCCGCCGTGTAGCCGGCTGGACCGCTGCCGATCACGAGGCAGCTGATATGTTCTCTTTCCATAATTGTTAGCTTGTTGTCGTACTTTATTGTGCCAGCAATTCTTCTATCTGCTTGGCTATGTTCTCGATACTCTCTGTCGGCTCAAAGCGGGCCATGACCATGCCGCGCTTGTTGGTGAGGAATTTAGTAAAGTTCCACTTGATGTCTGCCTTGTCCTTGTAGTCGGGATCTTCCTTCGACAGCAGTTCGTCAAGTACGGGAGTAAGCTCGTGGGAGGGATCAAAACCGGCAAAGCCCTTTTGTTCCTGCAGGAACTTGTAGAGAGGGTCTGCGTCCGGTCCGTTGACCTTCACCTTCTTGAAACGGGGGAATTCCGTGCCGTAGTTCAGTTTGCAGAACTGATGGATAGACTCGTCTGTGCCGGGAGCCTGTGTGCCAAACTGGTTGCAAGGAAAGTCAAGCACTTCAAAGCCCTGTGCGTGATACTTCTCATAGAGTTTCTCAAGTTCTTCATACTGAGGGGTGAAACCACACTTCGTGGCAGTGTTGACGATGAGCAGCACTTCATTGGCATACTCCTTCAATGATACTTCTTTACCTTTTCTGTCTTTTACAGAGAAATCGTATACAGTTCTCATTTGTGTGTTATGTGTGTGTATTTAATAATCGTTCTTTTCTTATGTGTGCAAAGTTAGCAATTAAAATTGAAATAGGCTAAAGGTTATCCTCTTTTTTAGGATTTCCCCTATCAAGTTATAGCGGTTTCCCTTTGGCTGTGTCGGCGATTTGCCTTACTTTTGCAAGCAGTAAAAACAAAGAACCAATTAAAACTCACGGATTATGAAACGCATGAACACTTGGCTTGCAATGCTGGCAGTGGCGATGATGCCTTTTCTTCTGACCAGCTGCGACCCGGATGACGGGTGGGATTATTATGACTATTACGGCGGATGGTACGACAACTATGACTGGTATCACAGTCCGTTTGACTACGGCACGGCGCAGATGATACAGATGGCACAGTATGTCAACGGCGAATGGGGCGGCACCATCACCGTTTCAGACAGGGATGGCGTGTATACCTACGGCTCTGACTTCGGCTTCTACCAGTATAACAGGAACTCGCTGAACGGAAGCGGCGTGGAGTACCGCTACCGACTGCGTTCGGACGGAAGCTATGGCGACGACACGATGACGGACCAATACAACTTCACTTGGTATATTGACCCGCGCACACGCAACATATACTTGAGATATGACGGCGGTGAGTGCTTCGTCATCTATTATGCCGACCTTGACCTGAGCGCAAGCATCTTCGACGCGTCCATGCACGGACTGAACATCAACGAGGATGACGAGCTGAGCCTGGACCGCTACACCCGTGCAATAGGAAGCGGACAGAAGACTGCCGTCATCAAGATGGGCAAGAAAGCGACAAGAATGTAAAGACCGCACAAACACAAAAGGCAAGCACTCGATTCAGAGGCTTGCCTTTTGTGTTTACAGTGTGGTTCTGTTATTTTCCTACCAGCATCCATGCCGCCTTCACGGCATCCGTGTTAGGTTTCACTTTCTCCACACGTGTTTCCACGTCGTCGGGCAGATTGCAGAAGAAGTCGATGCCGGTTTTCTCTTCCAGTTCGACCACCGAAATCATGTATGCAGATAGTTTGTCGTTCCTTGTATCCTTAGCGGTATGTTCCGCCCAGAAGGCGATGGCCTTGTAGTTGCCGTTTCGCTTGCACAGAATGGCCATGAAGAAATACTTGGGGACGAGGAGTCCGCTCTTGGCAGGGCTGAGCACCTGTCCGTTCTCTATAGTTCCGCATGAATACGTTTGTAGACGCAAAAGAGTGCGGCCAATCGCATATGCAACTACGACTGAACGCACTCCTCTCGTACGAAAAATATATAAAAATGGTATCTATATATTACTTCTTCAGCTTACCGTAACGGTTCATGAAGCGGTCTACGCGACCTGCTGTGTCGACAAGCTTGCTCTTACCAGTATAGAATGGGTGAGAAGTGCTTGAGATTTCGACTTTTACCACTGGGTAAGTTTCACCTTCAAATTCTACTGTCTCTGTTGTCTTGCATGTAGAACGTGTAAGGAACATATCGCCGTTGGACATATCCTTGAATACGACGGGGCGATAGTTTTCGGGATGAATACCTTTTTTCATTTTCTTAATTAAATATTGTTGTTATTAATGTATAATCTCGTTACAGGCTGCAAAGTTACTTGTTTTATCCGAATTGTGCAAATATTTCTTCCCTTTTATTTTCCTATCCGCCCACAATTCGCCACCAGGCGTCCCGTTCCGAACGGCTTTCACCAACGTGAGCCAGCCCTCGGCATCCACTCTACCTGTTCTCCAAGAAAACGACGACATGCCACTAACGGAAAGCCAATATGCCACTAACGGAAAGCCAATATGCCACTAACAGAGAGCTAACATGCCACTAACGGAGAGCTAACATGCCACTAACAGGAGATTAGCATGTTGCAAATACATCTGTTAGTAATATGTTTGCATACTGCAAGTTTCCGAGTTGCGGTTCAGGTATCGGCAACAGTCGGCTCAATCCTCCTCGAGCGCAGCAGTGAATTCCCGGTGGAACGTGCCGAAGAGATGAAGAATCTCACGACGTTCCTCCTCTGTCAAGTCCCACACGCTCAGTTCTCCTGCCTGATGGGCTTTCAGGGTGCGTGCACAACGGGCTATCTTGCGCTTATTGTTGCGTGCTTGAAGTTGGTCACCCTGCAGAGGCTTTTGTGTGACGTAAGAAAGGGCGCAAAGCCGCTTCATGAAACTCTCATACCTATTATACACAAGCGCTTGCTCCATCATCTTCTTCGGATTCTGTTCCATACCCTCCAGGTTCATAAGTCCTTCCAAATGCTCATGGCTCCAGTCGTCTTCCTTCAGCCACATCCATTGGAATCCGAGTTTGCCCTCAAGGAGCATCAGTCGGTTGGCGAGTGCCTGCTCATCGTTGCCATCTGGCGAGACGAAGAGCGAGTAGGCATGGCGGGCCAGCGCCACGGCATCACAATCGGGCATCTCCACACCCGTGCCGTTTCCCATGCCGAGAGTGATGTGCCACCGTCTGTTTTTGTTCTTCAATACCACCTCGTGTGCCCCCATCAGGAGTTCGGAAAGGCGGCCTGTGGCACCGATTTCGTCCACCACAGCCAGCTTGTCACGCAGATTGCGCACCGCCAACCTGCCGCCGTCGCGGAGCACGCAGAGGTAGTTGAGGTGCCCGTTGTCAAGTACTATGGAGAAACGGTCGTCGGTGTCGTCACCCACAAAGGAATAGGCATAGTTGTCCACCTCATCGGGATGAATCTCCAAGTCGCCCGACAGTTTGCCGCCCTGTGCATCGGTCAGCGAGAAGCCCATATAGGGAATCTGAAGTCTGACGGAGAATGGCTCGCCACGGCGTGGCGAGAGCGTACACTTGATGCCATCCTCCGTGAAGTCTTCCTTACGTATTTTCCACCCGAGGTCCGTGCTCACAGCTTTCTCCACACTGACACTTCCTTGTCGCCAGCGGATGGAGAAAGTGATGCTCCGGTCATCTTCCTCTGCCACCCGGATGAACTTTTCCGGTTCGGTGCCGAGATACAGAGCCTCTACAGGTTCCACCTCTTCATCACCGTCACCGAGCACATCAATGAGCAGCGGTCCCACCATAGGATCGTCTTCCCACTCGTCGTCTGCTGCCGCAGTGGCACTTTTGAACACCACGAACGAGAGTCGGGCAGGCTTGCGTGTGCCGTCTTCACGACAAAGGAAATAACTGGTTTCTTTAGGAAGGTAAACGGGAGTGGCCAGATAAGGGCTCAAACAAGCGGCACCGTATTCTATTTCGGTCCATGCCGCAGAAGTGTGTGTGATAGCTGTGTCAGTCATTGCGTGTGATTATAAATGCGTTATCCTATTCCCAGACCGATTGTCAGGGCAAAAAGGGAGTGCAAAATTACTACATTTCGCCGAATTGAGCAAATGACAGGACACTGTTTTTGACTCCTAAAAACGAAAAGAGCGGAAGCCGGAAGTCCCATCAGGGGCAAGCGACATCCGTTCTTTTCAGAACTTCTTTCCGAACACAATGCTCACGAAAGTCTTGAAGAGTATGCTGAAATCGAGCCACCAGGAACGGTGCTCCAGATAATACAGGTCGAGTTCCAACCTCCGGATCATCTTCTCCATGGTGTCAGTATAGCCGTTATAAAGCGTGGCATACGAAGTCACGCCCGGCCTGATTTGATAGAGCAACGCATAGCGCGGGTCACGCTCCATAATCCGGTCGATGAAGAACTTGCGTTCCGGCCGTGGCCCCACAAACGCCATGTCGCCCTTCAGCACGTTCCATAGTTGCGGCAGTTCGTCAAGATGGTGCTCACGAAGGAACTTGCCGGTGCGCGTCATGCGCGTTTCGTTCTCATGGCTATAGAGAAGTGGTTCCTCCTCTTCAGCTCCCTCCTTCATGCTTCTGAACTTATATATGGAAAACGGCCTGCCACCCTTCCCTATCCGTTCCTGACTGAAGATGGCCGGTCCCCGGTCTTCCAACTTCACTGCCAGGTAGCACACAAGAAACAAGGGAGCAAACAACACCAGGGCCATCAGGGCCATCAAGAAATCGCAACTCCTCTTCATGCAGCCACTTCCTTTCGTCTGATTATCATGCTGACCACAGCATGGAACAGCACATTGGCAACCACGTCTGCCAGGACAACGTAAGTGACAGACAGCCAACGGCTCATCACGCCATTGAACACGACAAAGAACACCGCCATCAGCAATATGGTGACCAAAGCCTCGTGCTGAGTCATGCCCATATCCATCAGTTTGTGGTGAATGTGGTGGCGGTCGGCATCAAAGAGCGGTTTGCGCAACCGCATCCTCACCAGAATGACGCGCACCACGTCATACACAGGCACAATCAGCAGCGAATAGGCCATCAGGAATCCCTGAGGACGATACTCGTTCATCAACGGCGTAAGCATGCTGTATTTCACGAAAAGAAAAGCCAGGATGAACCCCAAAGTCAAGCTGCCAGAGTCGCCCATGAACAGTTTTTGGGTCTTGCTAAACACATTATAGTAACTGTAAGCCACCAGCACGCCCACCAACGCCCCAATCAGCATGCAGTACACCCACACGTTCATCTGCACAAAGAGCACACAGAAGCCAGTCAGGGCAATGATGCAAAGTCCGGAAGCAAGTCCGTCTATGCCGTCGATAAGGTTCATCGCATTGTCTATAAAAACCACGACAAACACCGTGAGGGGCATGCCCACCCATGAAGCCACCTCATGGATGCCGCAGAAGCCATACAAGTTGTTGATGTAGAGCCCCGACAAGGGCAGAAAAGAGGCTGCCATAATCTGGATCAAGAACTTGGGAGTGGCATGAAGCCCCACCACATCGTCCACGATGCCTGTGGCATAGACCAAGAGTGTCCCCAAGAGCATATAGACACTTGCCAGACTCACCTTCACCCCCCGGCCCTCCATCAGGCAGAGAGCGAGCATGGCAAGCACAAACGAAATGACCATGCTCGGCATGAAAGATATGCCACCCAACCGTGGCACGGCAGTCTTGTGTCTTTTTCTGGTATCGGGCAAGTCGTAAAGTTGCTTCTCCCTGCAAAACTTCAGTATGGCGGGAATGAAAACAAAGCCGCACACGCAACTCACCACGAATGCCCCGACAATAAATAGGTATATATACATGTTCTTGTTTAGACAATTTTAAATAATAAACGTGAACTTGCCTGTATTATTGCATGTCGGGCACAATAATCTTTCCACAAGGCAAGACTCAACCGCCAAGAAAACAGATAGAAAAAACGCCTTCATACGCGGAACCGCAGATAAAATGGGACACTACCGTCCACGAAAAGTCATTAACAATGGCTCCAACCACTTGTAAATAAAGAAGTTTTCGTCTCATATGAGGCGTTTTATACGATAGAGTATTTAGACCCAAAACTCGAAAATCTTGTATAGATATTTAATGGAAATCAGTATAGGGTTGGTGTATAGTCCGTAAGTTCGACACGCCTTGACATCTTCTTTCGTGATAAGCAAGCGGTTTTTGATGCTTCTTGTACTCATTCCTCCTGTTCTCATCGTAACAAAGTCTTTCTTGATGTATTTGGCTTTTATGCGGTGCTTGTAAAATAAGCGTACCATCATATCGTAATCAGCGGCAATTAAATAGTCCAAGGAATACGCTCCGTATTTGTCGTATACATTCTTTCTGACATAAAAGGAAGGGTGGGCAGGCATAAATCCGAACCTTAGCCAAAAGGGACTGAACAGCGAAGAAGAATAGTAGCGCACGATTTTGTTCGGTTTTTCAGCATTGATGAAATGTATATCACCATAAACGGCATCAATATCCTTGTTCGCAAATTCTTTGGCATAGGTTTCCAGAACATCGTCACTGGTATAGTAATCATCCGAATTCAATATTCCGACAATATCGCCCGAGCACAGCCGTATGCCCTTGTTCATCGCATCATAAATGCCATGATCCCGTTCAGACACATAGTTCATGCGTCCCTTGAACTTATCTTGATAAGCCTTGATAATATCAAGAGTTCCGTCCGTAGACCCACCATCTATCACCCAATAATCAATATCCGTGTATGTTTGTCTTAATACGGAATCGAAAGTATTGGCTATTGTCGATACACTATTGTATGTAGTGGTTATAATGGATATTTTCATTAGTCAAAACTTATATTGTATATAGCTCTATCCTGTAAAATAGACCTCTCTTTAATGCTTAACTTAAACGTATTCTTTTTTTCTTAGCTTAATGATGGTGGCAGCGACTCTTGATGCCCAAAACAGGAAATTATATTTGAATGGACTCTTCATATATTGAAAAAGATAGCTCTTCGTCAACCTGGCGGCAACGACTACTCGTGTTGAATACTTGTATTTCCTACGTGAAGCGGAACCTTGTCTTGCTCTCACATAATAGATAGTGTCTTCAGAAGCCAACGCTATGTGCTGGATTCTATCTGATATGCAAAACATAAAAAAGGAATCTTCTCCCAATTTATGTGTTGTGTCAAATCTTCTGTTTTCTATCACATCTTTCGGTATCAGTTTTCCCCAAGCAGAAGAAAGGAAACTTCTTGCATTGAACAAGTTTAATGCAGAACAGGAGGAACAGCGTTGGTATGCATTAGACAGAAAATAGGGCAATGTCTTTTCACTCCCATCCTCGATTAAAAGGACATTGGAATTGGATATAGTATCCGTTGAAGCCAAGGCTAAAAGATTTTCCAAGTAATTTTCACTGATCCAATCATCATCATCAATAAACAACAGAAATTCTCCTTTTGCGGAATCAATGCCCAAATTTCTGGCATTGGAAACTCCTGGTGTGTCGGTCTGGATAATATGGGCGTTTACAAGATTTACTTCTTCGATATAGTTTTTTAAGACGGATAGATAAGGATCGCCGCATCCATTCAACACGACAATAATTTCAAAATCGCATGGAGAAAGGGTTTGTCGTTTCAAGGAAGACAGACATTCTTTTATATATTCTCCCGGTTTGTATGAAGGTATGATAACAGATATTTTCATCATTCAAATATTTCTTTATAATTAGGAATCAGGTCTTTGGCATATACGACACATTTGTAATCAGAGGGGTGATAATTCATATTCCTCAATTTTTGCAGAAGTTCCTTATTATTACTGAATATCGGGTCATAATTATAGAAATCCTTGCAATAGTTCAATGCTGGATGTTCACGCACAAGAATATTCTTTTTATTAGCGACACATTCAAAGCTCACCCCACTGACTTGATGCTGAAAAGAGGAAGGATAAGCCAACAATATCACATCTGCCCTCATAAAGACGGCGTGATAAACCTCGGTTGGCATGAACCCCGAAATGAAGCGAATGTTGCCAGATAAATTACCCACCTCTTCTTTTTTACCATGAATCAACAATAGGATATTTTCCTTTTGAAGAAAATCGCACAATTCAGTATTAGCGACAAGACTCTTCACAAAAGATGTATCAGCTTTTGAGGATGGATGGAATATGGCTTTTCTGAAGCCTTTTATTTCTTCTGGTAAATCTTTTTCACTATAAGCATTAAAAGGTGGCACACAACCATGCGACACAATCTTGACGTTTGTGATGCCATATTTAATAAATGGTGTCTTCATATACTCGTCAAAGACAAGAAACATATTGTGCCGTGACAAACGTTTCAAGAAAAAGCGTTTAACCTTAGAATGCACCGAAGCTGTGTTATGACACATTATATACATATTTCGGCATAAGGGAAACAATCCCAATGTCGGTTCGTCACAACTTGACACCACGACATGAGCATATTTTGAGAACCTGAACACCTTGATTTTTATCCACAATAGAATGATGATATATACTATGCGGTTAAGTATAGGGCTATTGTTTCGTTGTCTCAAGCTATTGGGTAATCTTAAAACATAATCTTTTTCCGAATAATTCAAACAAGCAGCTATATCAGAATGAAGGACAATGTCTACATCGTAGCCAGCTTCCTTTATAGCATCAATGTGAATCTGATTGAAATTCACGTGTCCTTTTTGATAAGTATAATCTACAAATAGTACTTTCTGTTTCATCGTTTCACATCATTAAAATGTTTCCTAAAATGTAAGAATCGTTCATTGTAAGAATGATTTTCAAACATGATATTATAATAATCTGCCATTGCTGTGTTATTACCGCTATAAACTTTCAACATACTATACAATCCTATAAATGTAAGATAAAGGATTTTGTTGTTATGTAAAGTGAAACATTTTATGAAATCTATCCAAACCACCCAATAGGCATATACGAAAAGGAACGAGCATCTTTGACTAATCGTTCTGAACTCACTAAGGAACAAGAAAATGCACAAATATAAAAACATGCTATTCACAAATATGTTCGATCCATTTCGCATAGATTTAAGTTTGTTCATATATATGAATAACATCACACCCGTAAATAGTCGTTCAAGATAGCCAATGCTGAGTACAGAACCTGTACTGTTATCCATGTTGAGATAAGCTTCAATCCAAAGTTTTGTAGAAGGCATCAGAATATCTACAAACAAAAGTATAATGGATTTGAGAATAGGAATATGAAATAAGTAAATGATATTGGCTGCAATAAAAACAACCAACATAATATATTTATTTATATTACGATTCAATATGAAATACAGAGGAATGTATGCGAGAGCAGATGTATGAAAAGTAAAGCCCAACAAACATATTAGCAAATAAGGTAAGAATTTCTTTTCTTCAATAAATCTGATAGAATTAATGAATAACAGAATAGATATAGAATTACGTAATAAGTTTATGTTTATCTCAATGCCACTCATGGCAAGCATAATCATAAATGCCAAGGGTATATTGTCTATATAGCGTCTAAAGAAATTCATCAAAAGTGCCGTATTAATCAATATACAAAGAAATTGAAAGAAAAAATAATTAGGATAAATGGTCTTGCATATAACACCAAATATCATGAAACCAGGCTCCCATACCCATTTGTTATAAGGAAGGGTAAACAAAGTTTGCAAATCTGTAACACTTTGAAACTCTTCATAATATACAGTCCAATCATAGGCGACAAAACCACGAAGTCCAAAGAAACACACAAAAAGTATTACGGACAATACATTTACATATATTGTCTTTTCTCTGGAGTCTTGATTATAATGCGCATATATTGCAAGACTTCCATAAGCAAAAACCAACAACAAGTACGGATAGGCAAATTCCATTTACTATTTTTTATTGTTTCTATGAAAAATATGGCTTAATCCTAATACCCAAAGAACATCAACAAACAAACCAACAAAAAGATAAATGACAATGGTCATAGACCTTGGCATACTTGATGGCCTTAATGGAACGGATGCATTCTGAATGACAGTAAATGCTGGCGTATTCTCCTGTATTTTCTCTTCAGCCTTTTGTACCTGCTGTGCTGTTTGAGAATAACTATTGAATTTTAATTGCATATCATTCTCCAAATCTTCCATCTTTGACTGATAAGACATTAACTGCACATCCATATTAGCATCGGCAAAAGCAGAATATTTTTGGCGAGCTTTTTCATAAGCAGCCTTCGCTTCTGCATTTATTCTCTTTGCATAGGAAAGGTCTTGACGAGCTTTTTGAGTCCTGTAAAGTGTAATGTATTCTTGGAGTCTATTCTTTACTGTATCAGCAAGACATGCCGCCACCTTCGCATCCGTATCAGTTACGGATATGGTTATTACATTTGTTCCCTTATTTATTTGGCATCCAACATTTTTAATAATGGCATTGCAGATGGCATCCTGTTCTGTTGTCAAACAATATGGGGTTGTCTTACCTTTATTTATTGTAGTATCTTTCTTGGCAAACATATTTGTCAACCACATAGAAGGGTAGTTCCAAAATGGAATTTTTGTGTCTTCTTTTAAATGTGCGTAGTATGTCTTTGTTATACCTTTCACATTTACAGGTATATCAAAAAGTTTGACGACAAAATCTATAGATGCAAATACGTCAGGATAAATATCAGGATAAATGGCATCAACAGAGGATTTGCCTCCGCCGATATCTACTCCTATAGCCCCTGCAATATCGCTTAGATTCTGAGACATACCCATACTTGTCGCTTCAGGGGCTAATGTTACGTATGAGGTAAATTTTTTTTGTTGTGTCAATGCTACGATAAGTCCCAAGGTAAAAAAGACAGACAAGAATATGCATAACTCTTTTTTTCTTGAAAGAACCTTTCTTATTATAGCAAGTACGTCTATTTCTCTTGAAGCTTTACTTTCCATTTCTTTTCGGTTTAAGTTGAATTTATCAAATCTATTAAGGATATCCCTGTGGGGTTATGGCTTACATTTGTAATCCAAATCATCACTTCGATGTCCTATTATCCTTGCAGGAACCCCCCCAACAACAGAATAGGCAGGAACATCTTTCGTTACGACAGCTCCAGCAGCAACAACGGCTCCCCTTCCTATAGTGACATTTTGCAAGACAATAGCCCCACAACCTATCCACACATAGTCTTCTATTGTTGTAGGCAGAAATCTCACAAAAAATTTTTTTGAATTAAAATCATGACTGCCTGTCATAATCATTACTCCGTGTGATACCGATACACTATTACCAATTTTGAGTCCACCTCTCGCATCAAGCGTGGTCATGCGGTTTATATGAGTAAAATCTCCTATTTTTAGTTTGTTTGGACTCATTATATGACAATGTCTCTCAATATACGTATCTTTCCCTATCGTAGTGCCTATAGCTCTAAGTGCTTTTCGTCTGATATGCCATACAGGGAAATGCGGAACGATTGTATTTGTATATGTACCAAGAATGAATTTACATAGTATTTTATATAGGAAACTTTCCACAAAAGCCACTCGACAAAAGGACTTAATGAAAAATAGTAATTTTCTCCATGTAAAGCCATCACTCAAAATAATCCTGTAGTTTAGAATTTCTCCCCTTAGAGGCTTGTTTGACATACCTTCAGCTTCAAAGGTTTCAATAATTGCATTTGTGTGTACAAACCTATACTTGTTTTTATAAAGAGAATAAATCAAATACCAATCAAGTGCAAAGCCATATTCTTCTTTTTTAGATAAGTCAAAAAGATGTGATTTATGAATTTCTGTTCTGACAAAAGATGATCCATGTCTGTATATTGGCATTCTGCTCAACAACGCAATATTGTCAGTCGCAGGCCTGTAAAACAAGTGCCCATTCTTCTGCATAATACTATCACCATATATAATATCAGCACTATCAGGATTGCAATTGTGGAAAGCATATTCTAAAGAGGTGTTAGATGAGTATACATCTCCACTATTCAGAATATTTATCCAATCACCTGTAGCTTTAATAATGCCTTTATTCATGGCATCATAGATTCCGTTGTCTGGCTCGGAACACCAATAAGCCAAACGATTGGCATATTCCTTGATAATGTCGACCGTTCCATCTGTGCTACCACCATCAATGACGATATATTCCTTGTCCTTCCAAGTCTGTGAGAAATAGCTCTCCATGGTCTGACGTAAATTCTTTACGTCATTGTAAACTACGGTTATAACACTTATTTTATTGCTCATGTATTACTCTTAATCAAGAATGTTCTATATATAAACGGCATTTTGCTGATAAAAGTATTTTGCCGTATGATTTTATTTGTTCCAAATGCCCTTGGCTCGTTGGCTTATCAGCAAGCGACATTGATAGAAGTGTATGATAGCCATCATTCCATAACTTGCAGCCATTCCGATAACAATGCCAATGGTTCCAATATTTTTCCAAACCTGTGTGACAAAGACAATATAGATGGCTGTAAATATTACAGATGTGTATATTTGTACACGTATTTTATTGAGTCCGTTGAGCAGATAGGTTACACAATTATTTAAATTGAACATTGTTATATAAAAGAAGACGCTCATAGACAAGGCGAAAGGAATTTGTATTGTTTGACCAATCCATAGCCGATAAAACAAACTGCATGATGCAAGCATGATAAATCCAACAAGCACAGTCAAGCCCCACATATTTAAAGACCTCTTGAATGTTTTGTGTATCCATGCCATATCCCCTTTGACATAAGCGTCTGTATATGCATTCCACATCGGAGAAATTACCACGGTGTATCCGATTGCCAACAGGTTAAAGAACTTATAGGCTATATTATAGGTCGTAACGTCTTTGGGACCTGCATATTGAGTTATGAACAGGTTGGATGAACCATATATAACCAAGCAACTTGTAATCTGTATGAAAAAGAACCCCAATCCCTTGCCCACAATTTTTCGCCCCAATGCAATGTCAAAGGAGTGGATAGACGGGCGCATCTTTTTGTATTTATGAAATATCGGCACTGCTGCCAAAATATAGAAGAGCACTGGTATTCCAGTAAAGGCACAAATCACATACATCAAATTGCCAGTTGTAGTCTTGGTCAATACATAAATGACCAATAATGCCAATACACTGCTGAAAACGGTCAGAAAGTCGTTTATAGCATACTTTTGGAGTGCAACGAACAAATAGCCAATGTTTTTCACTACGAACAATGCCAATGTAAAGATTATGGCGATAGCCAAGGCTTTGCGCAGTTCCGTACCCGAAACTGAAGTCGTGTTGAACAGACTGTTCATGTCAACAGCCGTCAATGGTATGGCGGCAACACACCCTATCAGTAAAGCCAAACCTGTCAAAAGGATAAGCGTTGTGGAGATATAGGAGCGTGCAAGGTTGTAATCACCTTGGGAAATTGCTTCCGTCAGATAGTTGCGCATACCATTCCCCAAACCTATGTCAAAAAAGGCAAACCAGTAAAGAATTGACGACATGGTAAGCCAAATGCCATAAACCTCATCATTGAGATAACCTAAGGTGACAGGAACAATGAGTAGAGAACAAGTAAGCCCAATAACCTTTAATATCGCAGAATATAAAATGTTCTTGTGCAACATGGTGCTACGTTTATTCTTGTTCTTGAAAAGCAACTTTAGCATATCTCTACTTACATATTTATATTACTATTTAGATGAAACGACTCTTTCCGAAACACCGTGGACGATTCAAGACGTAATCATTCAAAATTCTGTATTCCTATTGGATATTTCATGTCGATCCTATTTGATGATATTGGCCAGTGTAGCAATCATCGTGGCTATCGAAGCTACAGAGGTACCTATGGTCATTTTCTCGGCTGTGCTCATCTTGTTAACCGACTTCTCGGGTATCACGATTTCGCAGCCAGGTTCGGGCTTGGCATTGTGGCGCACCTTCGACACCATGCCGTTCATGTAAACGATGTAGGCATTGCCCTTCTTGGCCTTGCTGCTGAAGCCGCCGGCCTGGTCCACATAATAGCTGACGCCCTTGCCCTTCTTGTAGGCTATGGTGTTGGGATACATCACGCTGCCGTTCACCTTCACGGTTCCCGTGTATTGCGGCACCACAATGCGGTCGCCTTCCCGGAGCACCAGATCCTCATCGCATCCCGGCTTAGCAAGCGCCTTGTCGAGTTCTATGCCCACCGGATAGTAGTCGGGCACTACAAATTTCTTCATGCGCTCGCTGTTGGCTATGTCTATCTTAACGCCTCCATTCTGCGATTCCTCAATCATCTGGCGCTCATACTCCTCCTTGGCCTTGTCCATTACGGCCTGCATGCGCACGCGCTCGGTCTCGTTAACCCGGCGTTCCAGTCGGGCGCCCTTGATGTAGGCACGGTCCTTGGCTCCGCCTGCAGCTTTCAGGATGTCGCTCAACCGCTGGTTGCGGGTGGTAAGCGTATAGGTGCCGGCAAACATCACCTCACCCTCTACCGCCACGTTGCGCTGCTCGCTGTAGCCCGGACTGCGACGCACATAGACCTCGTCGTAGGGTTGTAGAGTGAAACCTGGCTGACCGTCGATGACGAAGCCTTCCTTCAAGGCAAACGTATAGGTTCGGGCTATGAGCGAGTCGGTGTCGAGAGCCTTGGGATTGCTCACACGGCGCGCCACGTCCACCTTGACCGTAGAAGCCGTGTTCTTCAATCCACCGGCTTGCAGGATGAAGTCTTCCAGTGTCTCGTTGTCGGCATAGCGGTAGATGCCCGGATACTGCACCTCACCGTGAATGGTGATGGTGCGGTCCTGAACCAGTTCCGACTTGTCGGGAATGAAGAGCACGTCGTTGCTCTTCAACGGAATGTCTGCCACCTTGCCGCTCATGATGCCTGCCACGTCAACAGGGATAACCTCAAGTGTCCGGTCTTCCTTCATGCGGTGCATCACGGCATGAGCCGTAAAGGCTTCTTCGGTCACACCCTCGGCATGCTCAATGAGCGTGCGCACACTGTTGATGTCGCCGCCAACCTGATACATGCCGGGACGGAACACGGCACCTTTGATTTCAGCCATGTTCTCATAGCGTGCCAGCACGGAGTCTACGCTCACCGAGTCACCATCGTTGATACGGAACGAAGCCATTTCGAATTCGCCCACGTTATAGATGGAATGCTCCCTGCCGGTCTTGCGCACCACACGCACCGACTTCTTGTAGGCATCGCCCGTGAAGCCGCCCGAATAACGGAGCAAGGTCGAGATGCTCTCGTTTTTCTTCATTTCATAGTACATGGGGCGCTTCACCTTGCCCGAGATGCTCACCAGGCAGTCGTAGGGCCCCACCACAATCACGTCGTTGTCGGTAAGGCGCACGTTGCCGCTCAGTTTTCCGTTGAGAATATAGTCATAGATATCTACTGCAGAGATAAGTTTGCCGCCACGATACACCTTGATGTTGCGCAGCGTACCCAAATCATTGATACCGCCTGCCATATAGAGAGCATGGAACACGGTGGCAAAAGCCGACAGCGTGTATGTGCCGGGCGCTTTCACCTCGCCCATCACGTTGACCATGATGGTGCGTGTCTGTCCCACGGTAAGGCGTATCTGCGAACTGCTGTAGCGCGAGCCTACGGTAGACCGCAGACGGGCATTGGCCTGCGACACGGTGAGACCGTTCACTTGCACTGGACCATAGCCCTCTATGGTGATGGTGCCGTCTGGCGACACGGTGCTTTCCACCGTCTTCTGCGAGGCACCATAGATTTCCACATACACCGCATCGCCTGGCCCCAGTCGATAGTTGGCAGGAGTGGCAATGTTCATGTTAGGTTCAAACGAAAGGTTCTTCTTGTTGAAGATGTCGCGTCCGAACACACGCTTGCGATACTTGTCGAGCACAGCCTGCTCCATGAGCAGCTCTGCCTGCAGCGAGTCGTCGGGAGCAAACGTGTTGAGTGCATCCTCCATCTTGCCCTGCTGCAGCTGGCGTTCTTCCTGGGTCTGACTATAGTATGTGCCCGGCAGGTCTTTCACCTTGAACTGCGGCTGGCGTTTCTCGCCGTTGTTGGCCCTTGTTCGGTCGTCCTGCTTGACAGCGCTTTTGGCTGTTTGTGTCGACACCTGACCAAGTCCTTGTCCCTTCGACATGCGCTCATAAGTTTTCTTCACCCGCCTTATCTGACTGATGTCCACTCCGTTCTGCATCAGCTTGGTCACTATTTCCGATTGGGAAGCGCCACGCTCATGCTCTTTCATCACCAGTTTCATCACCTGATCGTCTGTCATCGACTGTGCCGATACCGACACAGAAACCGCAAACAGCAGCAAGACATATAGTACGTATCTTTTCATATTCCTTGTCGTTCCGAGGCGTCGTCGGCCAATGTCAAGCCCCAAAATGCCCCATAGATTAAATGTTTATATATAATAACTTCTATATTAAATAAATGTTGCAAAGATAGCCATTTATTTTTGCTTTGCCTCATAATTGGGCCGTTTATGTGGCGAAAGAAGAAAAAACATGGCTGAAAATTTGTTGCGTTTACCTCTTTTCATTAACTTTGCAGCCCATTCCACTCCTCCAAGAGGAAAAACAAATCGGGGCTGACCGGATTTGACAGCGGGTTGGAATGATACGTAAGCACGCGGAGCGCGGACTGTCTGCTCCTTAATCTCGGTGGTCAAAAATTTATCTGGCGAAAACAATTACGCTCTCGCTGCCTAATCGAAGTACAGTAGATTACTGGCTTTATTCCGTCACCAGGTGATGGAACGAGACATCGCTCAAAGGCTGTTGTTCCGAAGCTCTTTGGTCAAGCGGTGCGGTTAAATCGGGAATAGTCATGGTGTGCCTCGCCGCCATGATGAAATTTTAGAGGATAAGGCTGCGGTTGGTGGTCCAGGTCTTGCCACAGCTCGAAAATCCAAGGCTGGAATAAACGTGTAGAAAGCGTGTTGTTTCCCTGTTTGGACGAGGGTTCAACCCCCTCCAGCTCCACATGACGCAAAGAAGCCACCCCTCAAAGGTGGCTTCTTTCGTTATCGCCTAAAACAAGCAACGGTCCGCAAACAGGCAGTCTTGCGGCACGTCTGGTCTTCCCGCTATTTGTTGGGGAAGCATCCAGGATTTGGAGTGATACTTGTGGTTTAAACGCAGAGATTGATATAAGAAACAAACTGGGCGTCACGGTATTGTCCTAATGCCTTCTTGTTTGAAAATCACACCTATGCGCGCACGCGCACAGGAAAAGTTTTTCGTTTTTTCGTCACCATCCATCACTTTTCTTGATATCCGACATTTTTCAGCTGATTGCAAGCAAGATAAGCTGAGTGATAGATGCGTGACAGATGGTTACAAGTCATGCGAATGTTGGAACTGCAATAAGACAATAAATATAAAGTGCAAATGGATTGGAAATTTGTGAAGGTGTTGGACCAAAGTGTTGTACCAAATCAGCCGAAAATAGCCTTAAATTGCCTAATTCTTTTGTTAAAATACGTTTAAAAAACGACATTTTAAGCCGTTTTAAATTTAATTTTCGAGTATGTAACTTGCTGATTTTCAGAGGAATAAAGTGGTGAGCGATAAACGGGGCTCGAACCCGCGACCTTCGGCTTGGGAAGCCAACGCTCTGCCAACTGAGCTATTATCGCATACCCAAGGCGAGGAATGGAGCCGATACCCGGGCTCGAACCGGGGACCTATTCATTACGAATGAATTGCTCTACCAACTGAGCCATATCGGCCTAACCCCATTCTTTGCATGAGTGCCTAAGCATAATTCTTAAGCGGTGCAAAGGTAGTAAATATTTTTGAACAGACGAAACATTCATTAGGATTAACGCTCCGTTTAACACACATTAACCTACGGGCTGTAAGCCTGGATAAAAAAGAAAGGTGAACCTCATGGAGATTCACCTTGGGTCGGGGTGACAGGACTCGAACCTGCGACAGCCTGGTCCCAAACCAGGAACGCTACCAACTGCGCTACACCCCGTTTGCTATCGTGAAACAATGTGTTTCTGAATTGCGGGTGCAAAGGTAGCAACTAATTTTGACACCGCCAAATATTTTGCCAATTATTTCCGCAAAAAGTAATTTATTGTGTGTACGTTGGCGTGCAACTCCATTCGGCAGTCCTAAAAAAGGGAGATATCCGTGACTTGGAGTGACACCTGATATCGTGGTGTTTGGATTGCAGACATGCGGGCTGAAAGCACAACCTGTCCATAGACCGGGGCTGTGCCCGGGATAACGTGTGGGCTAAAGGCACGACCTGTAAGCGTAAAAACAACTGAAACACAGGAGGTTATCTTTACTTTTGCCCTTACAGGGCGTGATGATGCTTGTCTATATACCCAGGGTGCCGCTACGCTTTACCCTGGGCTATGTAGAAGTTGGGCTTTCAGCCCGCCATCGTTGAATGTTTTTCTCTATCATCTTTCCTTTTGCCGCCACTGAAACATGTGACCGCAGAACCGAAACACGAAACGCACGACATGCAGGCTTAACACTGAAATACTATCGTCACTCCAAATTCAGGAAGACCTCTAAAAAAGCATAAATGTTGCCTTGCTCCGGCAGTTACTTGGCTGGCATTTCGTATATTTGTAAGAAGAAACAATGAAACAAAGTCATCAATGAAAAAACTATCCGTGTTATGCTGCCTGCTTCTTCTCCTTGTTTCGGGAAAGGCTGCCGCTGCAACAGACGTGTTTATCACCGATCACGCGTACAGGAACAAGGTGGAACAGGCATTCAATGACAAGATGAAACTCGTGGGACAGAAGTTCTACGACGTGAAACAACTGCATCCGTCGGAACGGGAAGCCTCGGCTCTGAGGTTTCTCTATGCCTATATGCCCGTGGCAGACGTGACCGACTATCCCACTTCGTTCTTCCTGGAGAACGTAAGGGCCTCGTTCAGAGCACAACAAGAGATGCCTTGGGGGAAGGAGGTGCCCGAACTGCTGTTCCGCCACTTTGTGCTGCCCCTGCGGGTGAACAACGAGAACCTGGACAGTGCCCGCACGATGTTCTACCGTGAACTGAAAGACAGGGTGAAGAGCCTGAGCATGACCGACGCCGTGCTCGAGGTAAACCACTGGTGCCACGAGCACGTCACCTACCAGCCTGCCGACGCACGCACCTCGGCACCTCTCGCCACCGTGCGTACCGCCTTGGGACGCTGCGGCGAAGAGAGCACCTTTCTCGTGGCGGCACTTCGCGCTGTGGGCATACCTGCCCGGCAGGTGTACACGCCGCGTTGGGCACACACCGACGACAACCATGCCTGGGTGGAGGCGTGGGCAGACGGCAAGTGGCATTTTCTCGGCGCCTGCGAACCGGAGCCTGTGCTCGACCTGGCATGGTTCAATGCGCCTGCCTCTCGCGCACTGCTGATGCACACCAAGGCGTTCGGCGATTATAGAGGTCCGGAGGAAGTGATGCTCCGCACGTCTAACTATACGGAGATTAACCTGGTCAGCAACTATGCCCAAACGGCTCGCGTAGACTTCGCCGTAGTCAATGCCGACGGCTCTCCTGCCAAGGGTGCCCGGGTGGATTTCAAGATTTACAATTATGCCGAATACTGCACGGTGGTCACCAAGTATGCCGATGCTGACGGCAAGACTTTCCTCACCGCCGGACTGGGCGACATGGTGGTGTGGGCTTCGGGCAAAGGCATGTACGGATTCACCAAGGTGTCGTTCGGCAAGGACCGCTCCGTCACCATCCGGCTCGACAGGGATGCCCGGCGGGTGGCCAAGGCCGAGACACTGATACTGGACATTGTGCCACCGGCTGAGAAAGCCGTCATGCCTGCCGTGACACCCGAACAGGCTGCCGCCAACAAACTGCGACTTGCCCACGAAGACTCCATCCGCAATGCTTACGTAGCCACCTTCTATAACAAGGAGACTGCTGCCGATGCCCTGCGCAGCAACAGACTGCCCGAAGGGCTCGCCCCTTGTCTAGTGAAGGCTCGCGGCAACCATGCCGTCATTCTCGGATTCCTGGTGCGCCACAAGGACCATTTGCGGCGTGCGGTCACGCTGTTGGCTTCACTGACCGACAAGGATTTGCGCGACATGCCCACCGAGATTCTGGAAGACAGCTATAATGCCGACGGCGACCAAGTGGCGCCACGGGTGGAGGACGAGATGATTATCCGTCCCTACAAGCAGTATCTGAGCCGGGTGTTCACGCAGAAACAGGCCGACGCATTTCGTGCCGACCCTTCACGTCTCGTGGAATGGACACGCAAGAACATTCGGCTCAACCCCGACACACAAGCCCTCGAAATAGCCCAGACGCCTGTTGGGGTTTGGCAATCGAGACTCACCGACCGCCGCTCGCGCAAGATTTTCTTTGTAGACATGGCGCGTAGCCTTGGCATCGAGGCACGTGAGGACTATGTGACAAAGAAGGTGGAATACAGAAAAGACGGCGTTTGGACGGAAGCGGTGTTTGACAAGACGGCTCTGGCCCAAACAGGAAAGGGAACGGTCAGAATCAACTATACGGCACAGGGCACGGTGGACGACCCGAAATATTACTATCACTTCACGCTCACCCGCATCAATGCCGACGGCACTACTACCCTACTCGAATATCCCGAGGAGGGCACCACCTGGAGCAAGAACTTCCGTGACGGGGCACCCCTTGATGCAGGCAACTATCTGCTCACCACCGGCACCCGCCTCGCCAATGGCTCGGTGTTGGCATGGACCAGGGTGTTCAGCGTGCAGCCGGGCATGACCACAACCGTAGACATGACCATGCGCCATTCGCAGACCGATGTATGCGTGATAGGTTCGTTCAACTCAGAGAGCATGTTCCAGCCCCTGGAGGGTGGACAGAAGAGCATTCTCGCTGAGACAGGACGAGGTTACTTTGCGGTGGGTCTCATTGGTGTGGGTCAGGAACCTACCAACCATGCCCTTCGTGACATAGCCAAGGTGGCAGGGGCGTTTGAGCAGTGGCAGCGCCCCGTGCTGTTGCTCTTTGAGAGTGAGGACGATGCGCGAAAGTATAGGAAGGAGGAGTTTGAGGGATTGCCCCAAACCGTAGTCTACGGCATTGACCGCGACGGAGCCATCCGCCGGCAGATAGTAGCCAACATGAAGCTTGCCAATGCCACCCAGCTTCCCATATTCTTCATTGCCGACACATTCAACCGCGTGGTTTTCCTCTCGCAGGGCTACACCATCGGCTTGGGTGAACAGATGGAGAAAGTGACAAGGCAACTGAAGTGATTTCTTATACGGGGTGCGACACTAAGGTCGCGCCCCTTTTTTTGATATAAGGCGTGTAAGGAATCCGAGTGATGTACAAGTCGTAGTAGGTTCATGTTTCGTATGGAGCGTAACACCCCAACTTCGGATTAATGCTAAAGCGAATGTCATAGTATTTGTGGCTCCAACTCCAGATTGAAGCCAAAGCGTGGGCTGAAAGTTCTAACTCTGCCCAGCCCTGGACAGGCGTAGCGACATTCTTGGCAACGTGGAGGTCAAACGCATGCCCTACAGAGACATAGTAGACTGGGAATCAGTAGGTTGGAGTTACTTTTACCCTTACAGGGCGTGATGATACTTGACTCATAACCCAGGGTGTCGCTTCGCTTGCCCTGGGCTATGGACAGGTTGGGCTTTCAGCCCGCTCTACATGCACAACAGATAGTGGAATGTGGGTGGTTACAAACTCTATATGGATGCTTTCTGCCCGCATCTGCATGCACACCATATAATGGAAGGTGGGTGGTTACCAACTCTAATATCTCGCCAAATTCCGGAATACCTATAATACAGGAAATGCCTTTCTCACGCGCACGCGCGCAGGAAAAAGTTTTCAAAATCTCACCACTATCTATCACTTTTCCTAAAGCCTTACACTTTCGTGCTAACTACAAGACACTTAACATGAGTGATAGATAAGTGATAGATGGTGATAGATATGGAAATCCATCACTCATCTATCACGCAAACAGTGTGTATTCGAAATGCAAGTGGGGACCTTCAGATTTAGGATGAATAATTGTGTGTCTACGTTAGGGATGCTCGTAAATCAGTCAAAAACAACCTAACGA
>ULUS01014278.1_pt1 | contig 43987 bp, 34 predicted proteins | sample 1958761 | NCBI WGS metagenome assembly ULUS01 (sample SAMEA4835767, study PRJEB28245) | human gut metagenome | biome: gut microbiome; material: fecal sample | place: Denmark | collected 2008
TAGTCTGCCGTTAGCACTTTCTTAGTCTGTTACTGGCGTCTTGTTAGGCAGTTCCTAATAAGACGCAACAGGATAGTATGGTCAACATTTCCGATTCACATATCTTTGTATGCTGAGCCACATCGGGTATCACTTCCGGTACGGGATGAACCCTAAAAAAGCAAGGCGCTACCGCAATAGTTTGCATGGTAGCGCCTTGCTTGGTGTTGATGGATATTATGATTTTAGTACGTGAGCAGTCTTACGTTGTTCAGTTTCACATCGCAGGCAGCGTCAATGTCGGTAGCCTTCTTGGTGTAGAAGATGGTGCTGTTTTCTATTACGATGTCGTGAACCATACCTTCTGCACCATGCGCCACAATGCCCGATTCTGTGCCGTGGCACACTATGTTGCTGATATGCATGTTACCGAAGTCGGGTGAGAAGGGAGCCTTCACTGGCTGGGCGTTCTTCTCGTTGCCGTCCTTGCTCACTGAATAGCCTTTGTCTGCATAGGTGGTTTCAAAGCTGATGGCTTCGCCGATGATGTCAGTCATATAGATGTTGCTGATGAATATGTTCTCCGTCTTGCCGCCACGCTCAATGCTGCTCTTGAAACGCAAGCCTATGTCAGTGCCGCAGAAACGGTTGTTGCGCACCACGATGTTCTTCATGCCGCCCGACACGTCGCTTCCGATGACGAAACCGCCGTGAGCATGATATACGGTGTTGTTCTCAATGAGAATGTTCTCGCAGGGACCAGCTTCCACTCCGGCTTGTCCCACACCGCCTTTCATGCAGATGCCGTCATCGCCCACGTTGACTGTGTTGTTGACAATCAGTGAGTTTTGGCAGTTGCTCAGGTCAAGACCATCGCCGTTCTGTGCGTTCCATGGGCAGAGAATGGTAATGCCGTCTACCACAAGGTGCTTGCAGCGCACCGGATGAACGTGGAATCGTGGAGAGTTCTGGAAGGTTACGCCCTGGATAAGGATGTTTTCACATTCTGTAAAGCGCACCAGGTCGGCACGCAGTTTCTCTTCTTTTTCGGGTGTAGCAGTCACGTTCTTGTAGTTCTTCAGGTTGAATGGGAACCACAGTTTGCCCTGTTCGGTCTCTGTGCCCCCCATGGCCTTGAACTGGCTCCACTCCGTATCGCTCACTTTAGAGCGCTTCACCGGGCGCCACCACTTGCCGTTGCCGTCGATAATGCCTTGTCCAGTGATGCTGATGTTCTTCCGTTTGGATGCGTTGAGGGCTGGCTTCGACTTGCCGAGAATCTTGCCTGTAGCCTTGTCTATGTCGAGATAGAGGCGTTTGTCGGCAGAGAAAAGGATGATGGCGTTCTTTTCAAGGTGCAGGTCCACGTTGTTTTTGAAGGCAATGGGGCCCGTGAGCCACACACCGGCCGGCACATTGAGGTGTCCTCCACCCTGTTTGTCGAGAGCACTCATGGCCTTGCGAAAGGCTTCGGTGTTGAGAGTAATGCCGTCACCGACGCCACCGAAATCAGTCACGGAAACATTGTTGCCCGGGATGACGGGCAGGGTAGGGCGAGTCATCTGGCAAGGCAAGTTCTGATAATACTTGTCGTAATTGTCCGCCATGAGTTGCATGGGGAGTGCCAACATGATGAGAGCCCCAAGTAAATGGGTTAATTTTTTCATCTTGATAAGTTTTTTGTTTTAGTATAAAGTTAATCCTATTGACTAAAAAGAAACCCGGCCTCTTGCGAGAACCGGGCAATGAAAGGAGGAGGGGGATCACCGAGAGCCGACAACAAAATCAGCTACTCAGTAGAATGGTTTCGCAATATGTCGTTTTTAAATTGCTTTCGCTTTGTGTTGCAAATGTACTTTATATTTGTCTCTCAACCAAATAACCTGTCAGAAAACTAACAAAAAATAAGCTAAATAGTCATTCTTAAACATATGTTAACCAATATGTTGTGTAGAAATGGTCGCATGTTTTGCAATATTAAAACTATTTTCTTAATTTTGCAAACGTAGAGAGAAACAAGGAAATGTCTGAGGATATCGAAAAATATAGGGAGGATATGGCACGGATGGAACTTCTGTACAAGAAGTTCTACCGTAAGTTGTATCTCTATGCGCAGACATTTCTCGGCAACGAGGACGAGTCGAAGGATATTGTTGCCGATGTATTTCAAATGATATGGGAAGACTGGCAGGAGGATGCAGGGCGTTTCTCCAATCCTACCGGGGCTTTTTTCTACACCACTGTGCGCAACCGTTGCCTTGACAGTCTGCGCCATACCCAAGCTTCAGAACATTATGCCGACTTGCTGCGTGCAACGGCCCCGCTGATGACGGACGAGAGAGTGATGGAGTATGAAAGGCGTATTACCCAACTTCATGAGGCCGTCTTGGCTTTGCCTGAACCCAGCCAAAGTGTGTTGCGGTGTGTCTATTACAGGAAGTTTTCCTATAAGAAAACAGCGGAACACCTCGGCATGAGTGAGAATATGGTTCACAAGCACATGCTCAAAGTGTTCCGCTTGTTGAGGGAAAACATCCGTCATTCAGATGCTTTGCTGTCTTTGCTTATTTCAGTATGGCATCTATGTTCTTGATGAAGTTCTCGTTGCTCGGGCGGAAAGCATTGGCATTGTTGATGGTTCCGTCGGCATTGATGATGAGGAAACGGGGAATGCCAGAGATGCCCCACTGCTTGGACAGGGCTATGTCCTGCTCTTTGTTGGCGTTGAACTGCGGCCAGGCAGGTTTGTCCTTCTTGATTTTCTTCAGCCATGCATTGCGGTCTTGGTCAAGACTGATGCTGATAAACTGAATTTTGTCGTTGTCCTTGTAGTGTTCCACCATCTTCTCCATGTATGGTATCTCCATGCAACAGGGCATGCACCAGGTGGCCCAAAGGTCGATATAGAGCACCTTGCCGAAGAATTCCGACAGATGATGCACCTTGCCGTCAGCATCGCAGAACTCGGCGTCCGGGCACTTCATGCCACTCTTGGTACTTTTCCTTGAGTCCACGATAAACTGGTATTTGGCAAGTGATGCCTTGTCGCACAACTCGTTGGCACGAGTCCAGAACTTTTCCACGTCCATTCCGTCAGCGTCGATTACCCTTCCCACGAAACCTTCAAGCATTGCTGCCTTCTGCTTCTTCTCGCTTACGGTTTTGTCAATGCTGTTGAGGTAGTCAATGCCGTATTCTGTCACGTCCTTGTAGTCGCTTTCGTTTTTGGGCAGGTTATATTCCACGAGAGAAGTCACCAACCCATAGCTGGCATAGTCGGAGTCGTTTGGCTGTATCTCGCCCATCAATGCTTTCAGCTTCGGGTCGGTCTTTGCGTTCAGCTTGTGTGCCTTGACGTAGTCCTTTTGCAAGGCAATCTTGTTCATGAGATATTTCATCAACAATGACTTGCTGCAAGTCTTTTGGTCGTCAGCATCCTTGATCTTGCCCACCATCTTGGTGAGCACTTCATGGTCAGCGTCCAGTTTCTTGAAGGCATCGGCAAAGCTGATGGTGTCTTTCTTCTTTTGCTTTTGTTCCATGTCCCAGTTGCGTGCAGGACTGAAATCCTCAAACTTGTTCATGAACTCAGCCATCGCCACATTGTCGCCGGAATATTTCACGGTTTTCTTGCCGTTCTTCGTAGTTATCTTCAAGTTCTGGCGTTTGCCCGGTTCAAGCACTACGCGGTAGAAACTGTAGTCTTTCAGCATGACAGCAGCCATTCCCTTGTTCTTCAAGTCTTTTCCGTCCATCTCAAATACGCCCTTTTTGTCGAATTTAAGTGGGGCATAGGTGTATCCTACCCATAGGTTGGCACCGTTTTGCAGGGTCGTGTCGGGTATTTCAATGCGGAGCACCTGTGCCGATGCAGCCAAAGGCAGAGCGGCAAGCAGCGTTAATAAAGTCTTTTTCATCGTCTTGTTTTATTTGAAGAGTTCTGCGAGTTTGTTCTGCAAGTCTTCGCCGCGAAGGTTCTTGCCGACGATTTTACCATTCTTGTCAACCAGGATGTTGGCAGGGATACCCTTGATGTTGTAGGCTGCAGAAGCGGCGCAACCCCATCCCTTGAGGTCGCTCATGTGGTGCCAAGGCATCTGCAGGCGGGTGATGGCTTTCTTCCAAGCCTCCTTGTTGTTGTCGAATGACACACCGATTACGTCAAATCCTTTCTGATGATATGTGTTGTAGGCTTTCACCACGTTGGGCATTTCCATGCAGCAGGGTCCGCACCAAGAGGCCCAGAAGTCCACGAGCACATATTTGCTCTTGCCGATGTAGTCGGAGAGTTTCATGGTTTTGCCGTTTGGATCTGGCATGGCGAGGTCAGTGTATTTCTGTCCTACGGCAACTTTGGCTTCAGCCTCCCGCTCCTTCATGATTTTGGTGTAGTAATAATAGTGGTGTCCTTCGCCCATTTTCTTCAGCACCGATTCTTGTTCCTCTTTGCTGAACTTGTCTAGGTTGTAGTCGAAAAGCATGTCGCTCACGGCCGACGGAATGTGGTCAACAATGTATTTCTTGGTGTAGGCATCTCTCAACTTAGAGATGGAATCGACCACTGCCTGAGCCTTGTCTTTGGCCTCCTTGGTCGAAGTGCTGTCCATCACGATGTGCCAAGGACCTGCAATTTGGTCTTCATACAGCTTATAGCCCTTTTTATAATCATTATTATATTGCTGGCTGGCAGGTCCCCCTTTGACAATGGCTTGCTTTTGGGGCTTGCCTTCCTCGCTCTTGAAGATTTGAACGTCTATGTCTGCGTTTTCGAGCATGATTTCTGTCAAGTCACCAGGCTTACCTTGGTGCATCGGAAGAATGTAGCGGTCTGTCAGGCCGTCGAAATCTCCCTTGAATTCAAACTTGTTGTTTTTTACATAGGCTGTATCCTCGTGCACCAAACTGAAATACCCCTGCACGGAGCAGAGATAAACGGTGTCACCGTCTTCCAAGCCTTCAGAAGTACACGTAATGTGGTAGCCGTTGCCTGCTGTAGCCATACTCATCATTGACGCCATGGCAATAAGTGATAAAATTAGCTTTTTCATTTCTTGTTGTTTTTATTTGTTTTTAAATATGTGCTATTGGTATTTCTCCATGATTTCCCTTACGGCTTCAGGATGTGAGGGCGAGTTGAGCACCTTGCCGTCCGGCGTTATCATCAGGTAATAAGGCACACCTTCGCCCACTTGATACTTGTGAAATAGGTCTTGATACCCTTTTTCTGTAGTGATGTATTGTGGCCAGGGTTCCGGATTCTTCTCCATGGCTTTTCGCCAAGCCTCTTCCTTTTTGTCTATGGACACGGCAATGATTGCCAATTTCTGTGGGTATTCCTCAGCAATCTGCTTTATTTCAGGCATAGCGCCAATGCAGATGCCGCACCAGGATGCCCAGAAGTCCACGAGCACAAACTTGTTCTTCGGAAGAACTTTCATCAGGCTTTTCACCTTGCCCTTGGTGTCTTTTAGTTCCAAGTCAACGAGTTCACCGCCTTTGGTAGTCTTTTTGGCGTAAGCAATACGCTGTTTGAATTCTTCCATTCTCAACGGGTCGTTGGGCTGTGCCTTGTTGATTTCCTCCTCAAGAGTGCTCACCTGTTCAGCTGTGAGGTTGTAGCCTCGCTTGAGCATGTTGTTGGCGAGATAGATAGAGATGACAGACTGAGGATAGGCATTGATGAATGTCCAATCCTTGTTTCCCCCCTTCATGTTCTGATAAGCATTGAAGTCTCTTTGCACATCACTGCCCATCACATTCAAATCTCTGTCTACCGTGATGTCGTCATTGGAAAGGAATATGTCCGTATAGGTCCAGCGTATGGAGTCGTTGGGCCAATGGTACTTGTTGACTAGGTCCAGGTTGTTGGTCATCAGTGTGCCAGGAAAGGCATGCGTCAGTTTTCCCGTCAGCACAAACTTCCCGTCCTTGATGGTCCCATGAGCCACTTCCTTTGAATAACAGGAGTCTGTATGGCAGCAAATACACACTGTATACCCGTCAGGCAAATCCACCTGTCCTCTAACAATAAACCCTCTGTCTTGGGCGCCTGCGATGAGGCTGCCCAAGCAGAGAGTGAGAGATAAGAGAGCTTTTCTCATGTTGAGATGTCTATTTCAGTTTATAAACCTTTTTGCCATTTATTATATACAATCCGGGTACTGTCGCTTTATTAAGGCGTTGTCCCTTGATGTTGTAGATTCCCGATTTTGTTTCGTTTTTCTTTTCTGCTTTGACTTCTGAAATACCTGTTGTTGTCGGATCATACCAATAGATAATTTCAGGAGCTTCTGTTACTCCTTCAAATGCAGTGTAACTTTCTTCGGGCAATGCAAAGTAAGCTGTTTTGGGCTCAAGGAAAGTGCCTTCCTTCAATTTCTTAAACTGTCTGTTTTCAATATCTATTGAATAATATTTTGCCTTTACTGTTAAAGTATCAATGTTTACACCTTTGTCACCGCTCCATTTCAATTCGTTGTAGCTATAGTTGTCAACTCCAATTTTAGGATCTTCAACAAAGTATACGGTTCCTCTACCATAGAGTATTCTTGGTTCATTCGGATACAATTGAGAATAACCTCCGCTTGGTTCCTGGTAGAATGTGGTTTTGTCTGTACTTTGCTTCAGGTAATTTGTTGTACCCCAATAAGGATCATTCATAAATTGGAAAATCTGTTCGCGTACAGAATCCAATGGAATAACGTAACCCTTATCGTAGTAAACTAACTTGTATCCTCCGTTCTCGGGGAATTCCACAGTCAGCATTGAGTCGCAATCAAAATGTGCTTCGTAGTATGCGCAACTATTAATATTTTTGATAACCAGAGGATTATCAGTGCTTTTTTCTTTTGTCATCTTGTTGATCCAATATGCAAACTTGGTTGTTTTTGTATTGGTTGGAATAGCCGTAAGCGTTACGTCATCTCCGATGTTGTTGCATATTTTTGAAGAAGTAACCTTGCCGATTACATCCTGTCCAGGGGCTACGCGTGGTGCGATGTGTGTGAACAATGCATAGTGCACTGTATCGGCTGAAAGAGGTAACAAACTAAGGGCTGTTGTTGAGTCTTTATCACTTGTGTAACTTGGTATATACAATGTTGCTTTAGTGCTATATTTTTGAATACTGTCAGCTAAAACAAATTCATTATCGCCATTTCTTTTGGAACCTGAAAATCCTGCAAAAATCCATCCGTCGTTCGGAACAGCAATGGCAGAATACCCGGCAGTAGCTACACCATTCGCGCTCGGGGTGTTTTGTACAAATTCGATGTCTACACTTTCTGCTGGTGTTGAAAAGTCAGAAAATGGATTACCTAATGCATCGTTTGTCGCACAAGTACTATCAACCTCAGCGTACACTTTACCGGCTCCTGAGGGATAGGCTTGTAGGTTACCATAGAAACAAAACCATGATTCCTCACCGGCGTGTAATGATAGAGGTAAAAGTATCAATGCGAAGAGTACTAATACCTGTCTTGAAAAACTCTTTAATGATGTAATTTCTCTTTTCATAATAAACTTTTTTAGTTGATTATACTAAATGATTTCTCTCTTTTTATTTTTAAATATCGTAAATATTATAATTAATGCACATATAAATATGCCTAACATTAAGACTTTGAAGGGCGTTAGCCAACAAGGACTGTTCTTGTAGATTTGTCTTGTAAGGCTTTGCGGATTGTTTTTAGCAAATGGCCTGTATGTCCCGTTTTCCTCGGAGATAATGGTATGAGGCATCACGGCCTTCATCATCTCAGGAGTAAGCAAGTCTTCAGGCCTTGTTTGCTTGTCTTCAACGCCGTAGAGAATGATATGTATGCCTATTCTAACCCAAGGAGACTGATAGGTATTATAGTCGATCCATTCATCTAACGTATCATAGACAACTCGAGGTAGTTTCTTGAACTTGATTTCTGCTGGTTCTACTGCTTTATTGATCGCATATAATGACATGGATAGGCAGTTTACCGTCGTAATGTCAAATGTCCAAGTCGCACCTTTTGTACACTCTTTGTCGAGTACTTTCCAAAGATTTTGCTTTTCTTTTGGGCGTAGATTCAATTCGTATGAAGTAATACCTCTGCCTTCTTTTTGATATTCCTTGATGTATGTGGTGGATGGAACGGATGTGAAACCTCCTTTTGCCTTTCTTTTCACTACATCCAGATAGGAACTTTCTTGCATGTCCATCTCAAAAGTAAAGCAATAGTCCAAACTTTTGGACGGACAGACTAACCGAATGGCAGCATGTCCACAGGTTGAGTACCAAGGCTTACCTTCGCTAATCAACAACAGGTATGCATGGATGAAATTATCATCTTCTGCTTCCTTGTTTATGATTTTTTCTTGAACGGAAACAGCTTCGTTTTGCGCTTTGCCATTGACTTTTATAGCAAAGACTCCTATCAGGATAATTAGAAGTATTATCTTACTGCGCATCTCTTACATATCTAACACTGAAGAGCATCTCAGATGACGTGCTCTGTCTGATGACATAGTCTTGGTTGAACACAAATTTTCTGTACCAATAGTATCCGTCACCTTTCCCCTGTTCAGTGTCTTTGCTTGCAGTCCAATAGAACCCGTAGATACCTAAGCGGATAAATCCTGATAATCCCATGGCGAGACCAGGGTCATGATAACCGCCCAAAAGCAAATTCAAGTCGCAGGTCTCATCATAACGGGTAAGCATACGTGACGCAATATTACCGCGCTCGTCCCATTTGTCAGCATCGCTTTTCGACATACCTAATGTCATTTCCAATTCCTTCCAATCTTCGTCGGTGGGGAGGCGCCAACCTTCAGGGCACACCTCAAGCGCTGCATTGAAGGTGTATAGACGACCGTATTTTTTTACATCTACAAGTTTCCTGTTGCTGTTCTCGTATAACTTGCATTTTGAATCATCGTTAAGATAATATCTGAAATTCTCAGCCATCCAGTCTTGTTTTCCGTACCTAACCCATTTGTATTCGTTCCCGTCACGTGGGTCTGTGTAAGTTCCTTGTTCAGATGCTGGTATTTTGTCTTTAGGTGCTTCTTCGTCATCACTGCATGAGTTTAATGATAAACATAATGCGACAGCGAATAATCCTTTTATTATATATCTTATATTCATCTTATGTAATGTTTTTATCCTTAAAAAGAGTATCCCAATGAAATCAAATCAGCCTTGAATAATTTGGCTCTTTGTATCACAAGAGGATATTTTGCATAAACCCTTTCGATTTGTTCATCAGTATATGTTATCACCATTGAGGCAAAGGAACTGATGTCATCTTCCTGTGACGGAAAGGTTGTTATCTGTGTGGAATTGGCAAATCCGTAGGATCGTACATAATCATTGGCTGAAACATTCGTCGGGTTGTCTAGCGATGTCTTGTAATATTTGCTGCATATTTCCGTGAAATCGGAAAAAGCGGATGCATTATTACTGGCAAGATTACCAATGACAGTCAGAAGATGACGTGATGCCAATTGTCGTTTCTTTGCATCTGTGTTCAATGAAGATAATTGTCCACAGGCAAGTACGATAGTTCTTTCTCCAGTTACGGTGTATGGACGAACAATGTTTCCGTTTGCGTCTTCTCCCGAAATGGTTCTGCAAAGAAACCACGAAAAAGGACGAAGCTTAGTGGAAAAATGAGGAAGAAGAAACTTCTTGAGATAGTCCGTTGCCTTTTCACACATATCCTCATTAAGGTAAGTATATGTGTATTTGTCAGAAGTATACTTAACTCCTCCCACAGAATATTTTACATCCAATAATTCCGTGAAATATTGTTTGTCACCATTGATGTCCGTTCCTTTATAATAGTGCTGCAGTGTGTCGTTGAACAGCAAATACGAGCCTTCTTCTTCTTTGAACTGCTTTCGTAATTCTGATATCTTGTCTGTGGCGTCGGGTGATGGCATGAAGAAATCTGTAGGATCTTCATAGTCAATAACCGAATTCTCATCGCTGCAAGACTGCAGGGCACACATTCCTACCAACGTCAGTGCTAATGTTATAATCTTATTCATATTTTTCTATTTTACAGTTTCGACAGTTTCGTATGAGCGTCTGATGTTGCCGTTGCTTTCCATTCCTACATTGAAATCCAAAACTTCATAAGGGATGGGGGCTGTCCATGAAGGATCGTCTTCACCTAATACATATTTTCTGGTCTCAATAGGGGCACTTTCGTCGGTGTCACTTTTATATATTGAAAAGTAGTGTGTAATCGAAATCCTTTCAGGAAGAACCTGACAAACTCTGTACCTACGGAGATCAAACCATCTTTGCCCCTCACAGGCCAATTCCCTTTTTCTTTCCTGTCTTATGTCTTTGATGAGTTGGTCACCTGTTGAAGTGATGTCTTTGTCAAAAGCAGATGTTGCAAATCTGCTCTTTCTAAGTTCATTGATTGTAGCTCTTGCTTCCTTCTCGTTTCCCAGGTAGGCTTGCGCTTCGGCTAAATTCAGATAAGCTTCTCCTGAACGCAACCAAAACAACGACGATATTGGTCTTTGTGTTCCGCCGAAATTCTGAGCATAGTAGAATGGATCCGTTGGTCGGTATGAGTTACTAGTCTGTGCGCATTTTGTGACACCTATGAAATCACCGTATACCCAGTACCACTGACTTTTTCTCAAGTCATTGTCAACGTAAGTATTATATAGGTCTGCAGTCAATGTTACGCCTTGTCTTCCATTATATAAAATTTGTGGTAAATCATCGCCGCCCATAGAAAAGATAGTCTCAGGATTCTCTTTCGAAGCAAAACCTGTTTTTACCTCATTCAAATTCTCCAGTTCGGGGTATCTCTTGATGACTTTTTGTGCATATTCAGCAGCCTTATTCCAGTCTTGCATATACAGATAGACTCTGCTGAGCAGCATTTGTGCTGAAACTGAATCTGCCCGGTAGATGCTTTTGCGTCTGATACTTTTCGCATTGTACAGTTCTTTTTCTGCAGTGAGCAAATCATTGACAATCTGATCGTAACATTCTTTCACTGTATTTCTCTTGAACTTGATGTCTTCTACTTCTTTTGTAGTCTTGATGGGTACTCCCAATTCTGTAGCCGATGTATTGGGATTATAGGGCTGCCCATACATGTTTGTCAGCCAAAAATAGTAGAATGCACGGAGAAAATGAGCTTGCCCTTTGACGTAATTAACTCCAGCTATTTCATCGTCTGTGGTTTGTGGTACGTTTTCGGCACTTGCCAATACATTATTGGCCACATTAATGTACTTATACATAGCAGTCCATGTCCTGTTTTCCTTGTAGAATGTCGTGAAGTCTTCATTGGCTCCCAACCTGTCTTGCCATGTCATAGAACCAAAATATTCATGGCGGATTCCAAATCCCAACCAGTTTGCCCCTGAAGTGGCATGATCGTCTATCTCATCAGAAAACAGATGTAGAAACATTCCGGCATTTGCATGGTTTTGAAATGTCGATGCCGTATTGTCTGGCATATAGCAATCGCCGATCAGTAGCTCGTTCAAGTCATTCCATGATCTTACATAATCATGGTCTTGTGAATATTCCTCCAGAAAGTCTCCGCAACTGGTTGTTGTGAGAATTGCTGAAAGAGTAATTATAATGTTCTTTATTTTCATGTTTGTTGCTTTTAGAAATTGATGGAAACACCTAATGTATAACTTGGAGTATCACCCAACTGTATTTCAGTAAATCCGCCTTGTGTAGGTGTCTGACCTTTTAAGGCTGAATCACACCAGGTGTGGAGATTGTAACCACTCAACGTTATGGCGAGACGGTTAAGTCCAATTCTATCCAAAGTCTTACGGTCAAATTCGTAGGTGAGCGCCAAAGATGAGAGCTTGATGTAATTGGCACTAACAACTCGGGCAGTACTGTAATCATACATTTCCCAGTAATTGTCACCAAGTCTAGCTCCTACCCATGCAATATTGCCTCCAGACCATTGTGAGGCGTAGTTGTAATATCCAGGATCACCTGGACCCATTACAGAAGGAATATTTGTCGTTTTTTCGTCTCCAGGATTTTGCCATCTCTTTAAGAAATCCTTGCTGATATTCTTGTCTGATGCAAATGCGGTTCCTCCGCTAAATCCGTCAAACAGACGGAATAGGCGAGTCTTTGCTCCCAAATTATAAAGAAGCGTTGAACTCAATCTCCATTGTTTATAGGTGAATGTGTTGTTGATACTTCCAGTGATGTCTGGTTCGCGTTTGCCAGAAGCAACAAGAACTTTTGTATAGGTGTCGTATTCACTTCCACCAACAAGTTCAGCCTTTCTTTCTTCCCAGTCATCAATGATAGGTCCACCATCTACAGGGCTCAGTCCAACAAATCTGTATGAATAAAAGGTTCCTACAGGTTTCCCCTGTACTACTGCATTACCCGTCAAGAAGTCACTTCTTGTATATGTTTCAGCTCCTGGAGCTGTTTGAACCTTGTTGTATATCTTTGACAAGTTGCCGGAGAAAATCCAATAGAAATTTTTCAATTTAATTGGAGTTGCAGTTACTGTGAAGTTGAAACCACTATTGGTGATTGTTCCGGAGTTTACTACGTAAGATGTATAACCATTTATGTCGGAAATGGTTTTATTCATAAATGCATCAACTGTCTTTTTATGGTAGTATTCCATTTCCAATTGTAGACGGTTATCAAGGAAACTTGATTCCAATCCTATGTTGGTTGAACGAGTCTTCTCCCACTTTAAGTTAGGGTTGGCAAAGTAAGCAACAGATGAAACCATTTCATTGTAGAATGAATTCATGTTGCCCTTTTTGATGATCAATTCTGGAGTCTGATTGTCAAGCATGTTACCTTGTTCTCCATAAGATGCTTTTAATCTGATGTCATTTACCCATTCCTTTCTAATGTCAAGAAGTGAACGAATATTGAGGTTTCCAGACACAGACCAAATAGGAAGCAGATTGTCCTTACTTCTGCTTCCGAATTGGTTGGAACCATCATATCTTCCGTTCGCATTGACCGTAAAGATGTCTTTGTATGTGTAAGACAAGGTTGCGTATGCGGAAACGATATTAGTCTTGTTGTTCGATAATGACGGTACGTTTGTCCTCATCCAGTTCCAATAGGCTGTAAATTCTTGTGGTATATTTGTCGCAAATGACATACCTCTGTCTTTGTAATAACCTCTTTGTGTATAGTTGTATCCTTTTGAATGGTTTGAACTTGCCTCAAATCCAAGTGCAACATTGATGTTGTGTTTCATGTTCTCGCCAAAGTATTTGTTGTAGTTTCCCTGTAAACGGGCAGTCCATCCCACGTTTTTGTTGGATTGTGTTATAAGTTCACCACCATATGGAAGATAGTCAAATTGATCTTTGGCTGGGTCTTCGTCATATTCGCAATTACGCAGTGTGGCAGTGTGGTAGGACTTCTCACCATACCAGGTTTCTACATTGGCGTTTTGAACATTAGCAGAAAAAACAGCATTGAAGAACAAATCCTTGAACGGTTGATATCGTAAGTTGAATGTTGCAGTGATGGCATTTGTTTCTTGGGTAGTGCTGCTGTTCTCGTCTTCGAACATGGCATTATAGTTCAAATAACCGCTACTTCCCTGCTTTTTGTAAAAATGGTAGCTTCCGTCGGCGTCATAAGCAGGGATACAGCGACTTGTGGTATAGGCATAATTAATGAGGTTGACATCACCTGCAGAATAGTCGCGGTCATTCAAATATCCGTTAAGGTTTACTTGAAATTGCAACTTGCTACTAAGTGTCATGTCTATTTTGGCCATTGCTGTATAACGTCGGTTCTTCGTGTTGTTGATGACGTCGTCTTGGTCAGTATAGCCAATGGATGTATAATATCTTACCTTGTCAGAACCTCCAGATATGCTGGCAGAATGATCTTGTGAAAAAGAATTGTGGGTAAGCAACTTAAACCAATCGGTATTTTGTGCTGCCAAAATGTCTATCTCATTCAGAAATTCTTCATGTGTCAATTGACCGGTATAGTATTGCTTGAGGGCGTATTCATATCCTGTTTTAGGCATATTTGAAGGGAAACTGAAATGCCTGTCGGTAAGATATTGTGAAAATTCAATACGCTCTGCCGAATTCATCAAGTTAATCTTGCTGTCCGTATAGTATGGTCGCTTGCGTAATGTCAGCTGAGTTGTGTACGACACAATCGGCTTGCCTTCGCGGCCACTCTTGGTGGTAACCACGATTACGCCGTTGGCGGCACGTGTACCATAGAGGGCTGTGGCGGCAGCGTCTTTCAGTACGTCGATACGTTTGATATCCTGGGGGTTGATGCCGGCTATGGCGTTACCGATGCGGTTCACGTAGTCGGGATCGTTCAGCACGTCTGATGTCAAGCTAATAGGGTCGGTGAGGATTACACCATCGAGCACCCATAAAGGTTCACGGTTACCAATTAAGGTGCTGGTACCACGAATTCGAATTTTGTTGGTGGCGTTGATTTCACCACTGGCAGAGGTGGCAACAAGGTCTGGAATCTGACCTTCGAGCATTTTTGACACATCGCTTACACCACCGCGCATCAGTTCATCCATGCTTTTTGACACTACGGAAGATGTAAGGTTGCGACGGTCCAACTGCTGGTAGCCGGTTACCACCACTTCGTCAATGGTCTTGCTTGCGTCCCTCATGAGTACCAATGCCCATGTGCCGCGCTTGCCGTTCCACTGCTGGTCCTTCATACCCAAGTAAGATATGTCGAGTGTTACGTTTTCTGAGTTCGATTTCAAAGAGAATCTACCGTCAGCATCGGTTACGGTGTTTGTCTTGCTGCTACGGTTGCGTACCACGGCACCAATCACAGGCTCGCCCTTTTCATCTATAACGACACCTTGTACTGACATGGGGTCAACCTGTTCCTTAGGCACGTTGACGTCTTTTATAATAACGATGTATTCTCCTTTGGCATCTGCTTTCAATCCATGATGCCGAATGATAGCGTTGACCACTTGCTCAGCTGATTTGTTGTTCATGCTGAGTGTTACTTTAAAGTTTACGTCGTTGTAGTTGTACTGAATCTTCTTACCCGAAAGCTTTTCCACTTTGCGCAATGCTGTTGTGGCCTTCTCGTCTTGAAACGATACGGTTATCAACTTGTGCTGCGCCAGGGCGGAAAGGGTGGTTGTGAAGAACAACAAGAGCGTAAACAATCCTCTCTTTACTCTTGTTCTCATTTCTTTTCTTTTGCTTGTTCGCATTATTCTGGTTTCTATGATTTCTCTTTACTATATAGTTGATACGGAAGATTGTGACATATTGTACCCTTAATTGATGTTAAAATGCGGAATGTTGTTATGTGGGTACGTCTTTTAGTTGACAAAATGAAATGACAAGGCACTGATTAGTCTACTATCAGTGCCTTGTCTGTCAGTTGGAATTTTGCATTGCAAATCATGTGCAATTGCTTGACAATATTTTGTATGGGTTTGTTTCGTTCTGTGTTGAAATGCAGTTTCTCGGTGAGGTGCTTGCTGTTGGTGAACACGATGTTCACGTTATACCATCTCCCCACTTCTGTAAGAATTTCCTGAAGTGTCTGTCCGTCGAAATAGAAGTTCCCTGTCATCCAGCTTGTCACCACGTCAAGATCGGCTTGCGTTATATCCATTTCATGCTCGTTGTTGATGGTTAGTGTCTGTTCAGGGTTTAGCAAGGCTACTTGGTGCTCGTTGTCAACGGAAATCTTACCACTGATAAGAGTTATCTTGGGTGCTTCGTTGTCATAGCTGTGAATGTTGAATTTGGTGCCGAGTACCGTTGTTTTGAACCCATTACAGCTAACTGTGAAAGGGCTGTTCTCGTCATGGGTCACTTCGAAGCACGCCTCACCCGATAGTTTCACCTCTCTGGGACCTTTGTCGTAAAAATGCCGTGGAAAGGTTATCTTGCTGTCTGCGTTCATCCAGATGATTGTGCCGTCGTCCAGCATGATTTTGGCTGTAAGGCCTTGAGGAACGCTGAGCGTTGCCTCGTCATGATTGTCTTTTGGAACGTTAAAGACCTGTATCTCGTTGTTGTCCGTCAGTGTGATGCCTTCGGACTGTTGGTTTGTCGAAGGTGATATATCTATGGTCTTGTCGCCAAAGCTCACACTGATGAATTGACGTTCGGGGTGCGCTTCATACACCACGTTGCCTAATCTTGCCAATTGTGTAGTATGGTGAATGGTTTCCTTCTTGCTCATATCTGTGAAGAAGATGAAACCAATGAGGCATGCTGCAGCCAATAGACATGCTGCTGCTATAGACAAACTTTTAATGTGCTTTCCCGGGGGGGGCATTTCTTTTCTTGAAGGCACTGAATGCTGCATCTACGTCGGGAGATGGTGTTTCTTCTAGCAAGGCTCTTTGCAGATTGAATTCGAATTGCAGGTCCTTGTCTGTCTTATTGTCTTCCATATGGTCGTGTTGGTCGTTTTTAGTAGTCATATTGCATACCTTTTAATGTAATAACGAATTGTGTGGCCGGATAGTGCCTTCTTTTGTCGAAACTTTAACAAATATAAAGGAACCTGACAGGTTATTTGCTGGATCTTTATGGGCGAACCGTATAATAAGACAAGTTCGTCGTTTGGTCACCTGTTTACATAAGATAAGTCAAACTCTGCAATACTTTTAGCATACTGCATTGTGGAAGTTCTGTTATCAATCCATATCTTGTGTAAACAAAAAGAGAACTACTTAAAGGTAGTTCTCTTTACTATAAGAAGTGGTACCACCAGGAATCGAACCGGGGACACAAGGATTTTCAGTCCTTTGCTCTACCAACTGAGCTATGGCACCATGTCATTTTGCGGATGCAAAGGTAGTGATTATCTTTTTATCCGCAAAATGTTTTAACTTCTTTTTGTAAATAACCTGCTTTAGGTGTCGTTATTCTTCCTTTAGCGGATTCCAACCTTGTGCTTTTAGTTCGAATTCTTGGTTGTCGCGTGTGACAAGCATCTGGCCGAATTCAGGCTTTGTAATGTGGCCGATAACCTTCACACCGTCCATGGCTTCCATCTTTTCGTAGTCGCCGATGGGCACAGTGAATAGTAGTTCGTAGTCTTCGCCGCCGTTGAGGGCACAAGTGGTGAGATTCATGTTGAATTCTTCTGCCATGACAGCTGTCTGGTAGTCAATAGGAATGTTCTTCTCGTAGATACGGCATCCACAGTTACTCTGTTTGCAGATGTGCATCAGTTCGCTGCTCAGTCCGTCACTGATATCCATCATTGAGGTGGGTTTCACGCCGGCTTCGTGCAACTTCTTTATAATGTCGCCCCGAGCTTCAGGCTTGAGCTGTCTGTCCAGCAAATATTCTTTCCCGGCAAAGTCGGGTTGGAAGTTCTTGAGTTCTTCCAAGGCACGTTTGTCGTTCTTCTTTCTTGCTTCTTCTACTTGCTGGTAGTAGACTGATTTTTCGCGTTCCAACAGTTGCAGACCCATATAGGCGGCTCCCAGATCACCGCTCACGCAAACGAGGTCTGTGTCCTTGGCTCCCGAGCGGTAGACAAGGTCCTCACGCTTGGCTTCACCTATGATGGTGATGCTGATGGCGAGTCCTGTGTATGAGGATGTCGTGTCGCCTCCGACGATGTCGATATTCCACTTGTCGCAGGCCAATTGCAATCCGCTGTAGAACTGTTCCACGTCTTCCACGGTGAAGCGCTTGCTTAGGGCAAGGCTTACGGTCATTTGCCGTGGAGTGCCGTTCATGGCAAACACGTCGCTGATGTTGACCATGGCCGATTTATAGCCCAAGTGCTGCATGTCAATGTAGGTGAGATCGAAGTGTACGCCTTCCATCAGCATGTCTGTGCTGACAAGCACTTCCTTGTCGGGGTATTGCATCACAGCACAGTCGTCGCCGATGCCCTTGATAGTGGATGTATTTTTGGGGGTAATGTTTTTGGAGAGACGGTCGATAAGGCCGAACTCTCCAATCTTGCTGATATCCATGCTTGTTTTTCTTGTATATAATAAGGTGTTAGCTGCGGTTGATCATTTCTCTCATGATTTCCGTCATCAGTGGCTGAGCCTTGTTGGCTGCCACTTGCACCTCTTCATGGCTCACCTCTACAGGTGTGTCTTCAAGTCCGAGGTCGGTAATGATGCTGATGCCGAAGGTCTTGATGCCGCAGTGGTGTGCCACAATGACTTCTGGCACAGTGCTCATACCCACTGCATCGGCGCCCATGCGATGGTACATCTTGTATTCTGCCGGAGTCTCGAAGGTCGGTCCTTGTACACCCATGTAAACTCCGTGAACCACCCGGATGCCTTTCTCCTCGGCAATTTTGTCTGCCTCAGCGATGAGTGTATGGTCGTAGGTTTCGTGCATGTCGGGGAAACGAGGACCGGTTGGGAAGTTCTTGCCGCGCAGAGGATGCTCTGGGAAGAAATTGATGTGGTCAGTGATAATCATCAAGTCTCCGATTTTGAATTCGGGGTTCATGCCGCCCGATGCATTGGAAACGAAGAGTGTCTGAATGCCAAGTTCGTACATCACACGTATGGGGAAGGTTACTTCTTTCATGGAGTATCCCTCATAGTAGTGGAAGCGGCCTTCCATGGCCATGATGTCCTTGTTGCCCAGTTTGCCGAATATGAGTTTTCCGGCATGGCCTTCAACGGTAGACACGGGGAAGTTGGGAATATCCTTGTATGAGAATTCGTAGCTGTCAGTTATTTCTGAAGCTAATTGTCCGAGTCCGGTTCCCAGAATGATGGCTGTCTTTGGACTTGTTGTCATCCTTTGTTTTAGCCAGGATGCTGTTTCTTGAATTTTTTCGTACATATTCTATGATTTTATTGTTGAATTCTTCTTGTTGGTTGAGTGCGAACTTGATTTCCACGGGCAAGACGTATGTGTTCTTTCTGACTTCCTCGCTCAGTCCTTCGAGAGGCATGAGTCGGGTGGCGTCTTTTTCTGTTGTAATGATGATTTTGCCTTGGTCCATTTGGGCGAATGTCTCGTTGATGGTGTGCACGTCTTTGGTGGTGAACAAGTGGTGGTCGCCGAACGTGAGAGGGTTGATGTGGCTGCATCGGGGCTTCAGGTCGAGCATCATCTGCTTGGGCGATGCGATGCCGGTGAGAAGCAGAATTTTGTTTTCTTCGTTCAGCGTGTCGAGTGGCAACTCTGCGCCTCCGAACAACGGACGAAGGTTGCCGTAGTGCAGAGTGGTGAAAAAGAGAGCCTGATAAGGGTAGAGATCCATGGCTTTGGTGAGTACACGGTATTCCATGGGTTTCAGGTCTTGAGGGCATTTGGTAATTATCACGAAGTCTGCCCTCGACTTTCCTTCCTTGGGCTCACGCAGTCTGCCTGCAGGCAGCAACTTGTCGTAGATGATGAGACGGTGGTAGTCAATGAGCAGAATATTGATGCCCGGCTTGACATATCTATGTTGGAAGGCGTCGTCGAGCAGCACCACATCCACGTCGGGCGCAGCCACCTTGTCTGTGAACATTTCGATGCCGTGGCGTCGGTTCTTGTCTACTGCCACGTAAATGTCTGGATATTTCTGGTGCATCTGGTAGGGCTCGTCTCCAATGTCAGTCATTCGGCTGTTTTCATCGGCAAGCACAAAACCGCTGGTCTTGCGCTTGTAGCCTCGGCTCAGCACGGCCACCTTTGCCTTGTCTTTCAGTAGGCGGATGAGGTATTCCACGTGTGGAGTCTTGCCAGTGCCTCCAACCGTGATGTTGCCCACAGAAATAACAGGCATGTTGAAACTCTTGCTTTTCAGTATGCCCATTTCAAACAATTGGTTCCTCAATCCCACTCCGGCTCCGTAGATCCAGCTGAGTGGCAATAGCCACTCGTTGACTTTGATGAAATCACCTTCCATACAATCAGTAGCTTATTTCTTTTTATCTCATGTTGATGACAAACGGTACACGCGCCTGTATGGCTTCCTTCCGGTTGATTCGCTTGAGAAGCATGAACGTGTCGTAGTATTCGCCCAATGTGGTTTTCATTTGATCTTCCAGATAGTTGCCACCAGCAATTTTGTCGGTAAGGTTGTCTATCCAGCTAACCTTTCCGGGATAATCCGTTGTGTGATATTCCTTTATCTTGGCCAGCTGGGCTGCCTTTTCCACCGCTTCGTCAAGACCTCCGAGCTGGTCGACCAGTCCAATTTTGATGGCGTCCTGTCCGAGCCAAACCCGTCCTTGTGCTATTCTTTCCACCTGTGTGTCTGTCATGTGTCGTCCTTCAGCCACGCGGCTGCGGAAAAGGCGGTAGCCACGGTCTATGTAAGTGTTGAGGTAGGCCATCTCTTCATCGTTAAATGGACGTGCAGGAGTGCCGAAACCGGCATTGCGGTTGGTTTTCACCTCGTCGAACTTCACTCCGAGCTTTTCGGTGAGCAGTCCGCTCATGTCGGGAAACATGCCAAAGATACCGATGCTGCCCGTCAGGGTGGTGGGCTGTGCCACTATCCAGTTGGCAATGCTGCTGATGTAATAGCCGCCCGAAGCTGTCATGCCACCCATAGACACCACTACTGGCTTCACGGCTTTCAGCCGTTTCAGCGAGTGCCATATCTGTTCGGAGGCATAAGCGCTGCCTCCACCAGTGTTGATGCGGAGCACCACTGCTTTTACGTCGTCGTCTGAAGCCAACGTTTCCAAATCCTTGCAAACGGCCTGTGCATCGATTACGTTGTCTCCACCGGTTAGTCCGCCGCCGAGGTTTCCGCTTACCACATCGCCTACGGCGTAGTATACGGCAATCTCTTCGCCGTTGCTTTCCTCGTCGTTCGCTGCCAACATATCGCTTACGCTGACCTGATTCACATCCTCATCCTTACCTATTTTCAGCCACTGCTTCACCAGGTCTTTCACCTCATCCGTGTAGAGAAGTTTGTCTGCCATCTTCATGCTGATATACTCCTTGGGGTCAGCAAAAGTTATCAGACTGTCTGCATAGTTGTTGAGGCGTTCGGTGCTCAGGTGTCGACTGTCCGCCACGGCTTTGCACACGTTTTGCCACAGTCCGTCGATGTAGACCTGCACCTGGTGGCGGTTTGCGTCGCTCATCTTTTCGGCGGTAAACATTTCAGGTGCACTCTTGTAGGCTCCCACCTTGGCAAGCTGTACCTTGACGCCCACCTTGGCAAGCATGTCCTTCAGGAAAAAAGGCTGTGCGGCTATACCGTGCCAGTCAATCTGCCCCTGCGGATTCAGCACCAGTTCGTTGGCAACGGAAGCCAGATAGTAGGTGCCCTGTGTGTAGGTGTCGCCATAGGCAACAATCCATTTTCCGCTCTTCTTGAAGTCAAGCAGTGCGTTGCGTAACGCTTGCATGGAGGCGTAGGAGTCGGCAGTGAACATGCCAGCCTCTATGTAAATGCCCTTTATACGTTTGTCTCCCTTGGCTTTCTTTACGGCTGTCAGCATGTCGTCCAGTCCCAAGGCTGTGTTTGTGTCGCTCATCAGTGCACTGAGCGTGCTTTCGCTGCTGCGCTCCTGCATCATTCCAGACAGGTTGAGCACGAGCACCGAGTTGTCTTTTACCGGTGTGGCGGTATTCATGCTGGCCATCATGCCCGCCAGACTTGCTATGGCGAACCCACCCATGAGGATTGAGAACAGGATGATGCCGACAATGGTGGCGAGTGTGTATTTAATAAATTCTTTCATAAAGTGTGCTTTGCTTATGATTGCAAATGTACGATTTTTCAAAGATAATGCAAAATAAATGAGCGCTAACTTGTACAATATGCCCTATAAATACATGATTTTCCCTGTTTGTAACCGTAAATAATGGAGAACTTTGCGTCGGTAATCAGAAAAAAACCAAGACCAATGGCAACAAACAAACTTATTCAAAGCATATTCTTGCTTTCTCTTGTTAATTCCGTGCCGGTAGAGGCGCAGAAAGTGATTTATGAAGACGACAATCCCAAGGTGAAGGTGGCATTGCCCGACAATGGTGCAGACGGACGGGCTGTAGTTATCTGTCCGGGTGGAGGATACAATCATGCCGGAAAGCCCAAAGAGGCAGACGACTGGATTCCTTTTTTTACCCGGCAGGGTATTGCGGTTGCCACGTTGATGTATGATTTGCCCAATGGCGACAAGGACGTGCCTCTTGGCCAGTTGCGCAGAGTTTTCGCCTTGCTCAGGCGCCATGCTTCCGATTGGCATATCGATGCAGGGAAAATAGGCATTATGGGGTCTTCTGCGGGTGGTCATCTTGCTACCACTTTTGCCACTCATGAACCTGTAGCCGACCGCCCTGCTTTTCAGATACTTTTTTATCCTGTTGTCACCCTCATGTCGAAACCTCACCGGGGAATGGCGCAACGTTTTCTTGGAACGACAGACGAAAAACAACGTGCGGCTTATAGCAATGAACTCCAGGTCGACTCGCTGACATCACCAGCTTTTATCATTGCCGCTGCCGACGACAACATTATCAATCCCGACAATAGCATAGACTATTATCGGGCGTTGCGCGCACACGGCATTTCCGCCACGCTGCATATCTATCCGTCGGGCCGTCATGGCTTCGGCTTTACAGATGCCTTTCCCTACAAACCGCAGTTGCTCGACGAACTTGCCGCTTGGCTGAAGACGCTACGACTTTCAGAGAATGAGGGCAAGCAGGGGAATGCTGATCACCGAAAGTAGAGTGGACCAGAACGTGCCTTGCGACATGACGGTCTCGTCCTTGCCGTATTTCAGGCAGAACATGGTGCCGAACGATGCTACGGGCATGCCCACCAGTACGGCGTTGATGCCGGCCACAGTGTGGTCTACTCCTGCCAATCGTGCCAGGTAGAGCACGCTCACGGGAACGGCAAACAGCCGGATGGCGCAAACTGTGTAAGTGCCCGCACTGCCCATCATGCGCCGGATGGGTATGCCGGCAATGCTCGAACCGATGACGAGTAGGGCAGACGGGACGGTCATGTTGCCCAACAGGGAAAACGGCTGACTGATGAAGTCTGGTGCCTTCCAACCGAAGGCCACGATGATAATGCTGATATAGGTGGCGAGCATGGCTGGCGAGTAGAGCAACTTCCAGTTGAACTTGCCTGCCTTGGCGCCAGTGACAAACAAGACTCCCCAAATGAAAATGGTCAGTGTGTTTGGCACGTTGAGTATGCAGGCATAGAACACGGCACTGCTGCCGAAAATGGCTGTGATGATGGGGTAGCCGATGAAGCCTACGTTGGCATAGGCTATCATGAAACTGTACATGCCTCGCTCTTCTTTTTTCACGGGCATGATTCGGGGAAGAAAAGAGGCTACGACAATGAGGAAAACGTAGGTGAGTGAGCCGACAACGAGGAGCGGCAGAATGAGGCTACGGTCGGGCATCGTGTCGCCCATGGTAGATGAAATAATCAAGCATGGACATGTTACCTGAATCACGAAGTTTGAGAGTTTGCGGTCGAAGTCGCCGCCCATTAGTTTGCATTTGTGTGCGATGAATCCTGCTATCACGATAATGAACAGCACGACCATCTGTGTTGTGATTGCTTCTATATTCATTTCTTTGTGTTGCTAATCGGGTGCAAAGATAGTGCAAACGAGTGAAATAGAAAACAAACTCGTTCGTTTTTATTTCCGAGTGCAGCGTTATCTTATTGAAAGATAGTGCAAACGAGTGAAATAGAAAACAAACTCGTTCGTTTTTATTTCCAAGTGTAGCGTTATCTTATTGAATGATAGTGCAAACGAGCGAAGTTTTGAAAGTCGTTTGCTGTTGATTCTCCTTATGCGTATACGCGCGCAACTGCAGGCGCGCAGGAAAAGATTTTATGAAATTTCTATCATCTATCACTTTTTACGGAATTGCTTACAGAATATTCTTGATTCTATGCAAGTTGAATGAAGTGATAGATGAGTGATAGATCGGTTTTAATCTATCACTATCGATCACTCGGTAAACAGCGACTTTTTGAACGTAAGTGGCAGAGTTATGCCTCGTAAGTGGCAGAGTTATGCCCTATTAGTGGTAAGGTACAGAAGTGCTTGTCATGACGGTCACTACTGGACTATATTCATGGATGTGTTTGAAGGGGAGTTTGCGCGATACGTTCCGTCGGTTATTCCATGCGTTGGCTGCGCACTAAATGGAGACTATCCTCAAATTATAATGTGCGGAATTTTGACATTGTTCGTAAAGGGAAGGCCATACGAAGTGGCAATCGGTCTTTGTTTTTTTCTTTTTCCACTAGTATGCGCCCCTGCAAATGGTTCTATTTTGAAGAATCCTCCTCTTATTCACAAAGTTGGCAGCGGTCAGTGGTGGAAGGACAGTCGAATCCTATTTACCGCAGTTTCTACCATACGCTCAATCTCTTTTTCCAACCTGGAAGTTGGCAGCTGAAGATGACCAATGAGTGTAGCCATAGTAAGGATGGCTCGGTGAGTTTCAACATCTATTCGGATGCACAACTCTCTTACAAGACTAAGGCTTATGAACTGCTTCTTACCTGCAAGAATCTTTGGGGAGAGAACAAACGTGAATTCAAAAGTTTTTCCGCTTTGGGCAGTTCTTATTCTGTCATGGAATATCGGCCACGCGAAATTATGGTTTCCGTGGTGTTTTCTCTATAACCGACAAGCCGCCGGCAACAAGACAACTTGCTGCCGGCGGCTTGCACGTTTAAAGTGGCTCATCTTATTTTTCATTCTGCTCTTTGAGCAAGTCACGGATTTCAGTAAGCAGCAACTCTTCTTTAGAGGGAGCCGGTGGTGTTTCCTGCTTGGGCTCTTCTGCTTTCTTGCGTGCCAACTTGTTGATGCCCTTGACGAGCAGGAATACGCAGAAGGCGATGATGGTGAAGTCGATGATGGTCTGGATGAAACTGCCGTAGTTGATGGTGGCAGGCTGCATCTTCTCCAGTCCGGCAATGTCCACGGCAGGCAAGGTGAACTTCAGGTCGGAGAAGTTCACCCCTCCGATAAGCCAACCTATGGGCGGCATGATGATGTCGTTGACAATAGATGACACGATTTTGCCGAAAGCACCGCCGATGATGACACCGACAGCCATATCCACGGCATTGCCCTTGACGGCAAACTGCTTGAACTCGTTGATGAATTTTCCCATGTTCGTAATATTTAGATTATTTAATACTCTATTCAGCTACAAAATTAGAAAAAATATTGTATCTTTGCGCCCGAAAAGAAGAAAAAGTGCAAAAAGCGTCGCCTAATTCTGACGATATGCATGATTCAGGGTCGCTGGATGTTACTATTCAATAAAGGTAGTTATATATTTAAACCTTATAAAATAACAAACAAATGATTAAGATTGGTATTAACGGATTTGGCCGTATCGGTCGTTTCGTATTCCGTTCTACAGTTGAGGCTGAGAACGCAAAGGAAGTACAGGTAGTAGCTATCAATGACTTGTGCCCAGTTGATTACATGGCTTACATGCTGAAGTATGACACAATGCACGGCCAGTTCGACGGTACTATCGAGGCTGACGTTGAGAAGAGCGAACTCATCGTAAACGGCAACCACATCCGTGTAACTGCTGAACGTGATCCTGAGAACTTGAAGTGGGACGAGGTTGGCGCTGAGTACGTAGTTGAGTCTACAGGTCTCTTCCTCGCTTACGAGAAGGCTGAAAAGCACCTCAAGGCTGGTGCCAAGTATGTAGTTCTCTCAGCTCCTTCAAAGAAGGGTGAGGCTAACGGTCGTCAGGCTGACATGTTCGTTTGCGGTGTAAACACTGATACATATGCTGGTCAGCAGATCGTTTCTAACGCTTCTTGTACAACAAACTGCTTGGCTCCTATCGCTAAGGTATTGAACGATAACTTCGGTATCGAGACAGGTTTGATGACAACTGTTCACTCTACAACAGCTACACAGAAGACTGTAGACGGTCCTTCTATGAAGGATTGGCGTGGTGGTCGTGCTGCTGCCGGCAACATCATTCCTTCTACAACAGGTGCAGCCAAGGCTGTAGGCAAGGTTATTCCTGAGCTTAACGGCAAACTGACAGGTATTTCTATGCGTGTTCCTACTCTTGATGTATCTGTAGTTGACCTGACCGTTAACTTGAAGAAGCCTGCAACTAAGGAGGCTATCTGCGCTGCCATGAAGAAGGCTTCTGAAGGTGAACTCAAGGGCGTACTCGGTTATACAGAGGATGCTGTGGTTTCTTCTGACTTCCTCGGCTGCCCATTGACATCTATCTTTGATGCCAACGCTGGTGTATACCTCACAGACAACTTTGTAAAGGTTGTTTCTTGGTATGACAATGAGATTGGTTACTCACACAAGGTTGTTGAGTTGATCAAGATCATGAAGAAGCACAATGGCTAATTCATACTCGAACAATAAAAAACAGGCCGTTCAGCATTGCTGAACGGCTTTTTTTTATTAACTTAGCGCCCGAAATGAACAAAATGCTCACCATATTGGGCCCTACGGCAAGCGGTAAAACGTCTCTTGCCACGGTTGTGGCAAGTCGGTTGAACGGCGAGATTATCAGCGCTGACAGCCGGCAAGTGTATCGGCGTATGGACATAGGTACAGGGAAAGATTTGGCTGACTATGTGGTTGATGGGAAACGGATTCCATATCATCTGATAGATATTCGCGAACCGGGAACCAAGTATAACCTCTTTGAATATCAGCAAGATTTCCTTGAAGCTTATCAAGGAATAATTCAAAGGGGAACTTTCCCCATACTTTGCGGAGGTACCGGGCTCTATATTGAGTCAGTGCTGGGAGGATACAAACTCTCACCAGTGCCTCAGAACCCGGAACTGCGACGGCGACTTGAAGGGAAGAGCCTTGAAGACCTTTGCGTTATTCTCGAACAACTCAAGGCACGCAACCATTCGGCAATGCACAACAAGACTGATGTTGACACCGCCCAACGGGCGATACGTGCCATAGAGATAGAAACCTATAATCTGGAACATCCCACCGACAACCGCGAATTTCCCAAGATTGATTCGCTGATAATAGGGGTAAATATAGATAGAAACAACCGAAGGGAGAAAATCACAGCCCGTTTGCGGCAACGTCTATCTCACGGAATGGTAGAAGAAGTGAAAGCACTTATGAATAGTGGAATACCTCCGGAAAATCTGATATATTATGGACTTGAATATAAGTTCGTGACGGAATATCTTATCGGTAAGACTTCCTATGAAGAAATGTTCAAGGGGTTGGAGATTGCCATTCATCAGTTTGCCAAACGGCAAATGACATGGTTCCGTGGCATGGAGCGCCGGGGATACACCATTCATTGGATTGACGCACTGCAACCAATGGACATGAAGGTGGAAGAGGTGTTGAAACTGTTGAACAACAAATAGTAATTATGGAACAGACGAGATGGGGTGTGCTCTATTGCCCTAAACACGAAGGATTCTCAAGCCCACGCAAACGTTGGGAAAAGATAGAACGTTGCCTGAAAGAGGAAGGGGTGGACTATGACTTCATTCAAAGCGAGAACCAAAAAAGTGTGGAACGCCTGGTCACTATGATGATCAATAATGGCTACAAGACTATAGTTATTGTAGGAGGCGATTCGGCCCTTAATGATGCTGTCAATTGTTTGATGCAGGTGGACAGGGAAACAAGGGAGAATGTTGCTCTTGGCATAATACCTAATGGCTTGATGAATGACTTTGCTCACTTTTGGGGATTCCGGGAAGGTGACGTTTCCCAAACTGTGAAATGGTTGAAGCAGCGTCGAATCCGGAAGATAGACCTTGGGTGTATACGTTATACGAACAAGAACCATGAGAGTTGTCACCGGTATTTCCTGAATTGTGTGAACATCGGACTGATTGCCGCCATTATGAACATGCGTCACCAAACTCGCAGACTCTTCGGATCTCGCACGCTGTCATTTCTTTTTTCTTTCGTGCTGATGATATTCCAGCGCTTGGACTATAAAATGCACTTGAGAATCAACTCTGACGAGGTGAAACGCAAGGTAATGACGGTGTGCGTAGGCAATTGTACTGGATACGGACAGACACCCAATGCTGTGCCTTACAATGGCTTGCTCGATGTGTCGGTTGTGTATCATCCGGAGATGACACAACTTATTGAGGGCTTCTATTTGCTCTTCTGTGGCAAATTCCTTAACCATAAAAGTGTGCATCCTTATCGCACGCATGAAGTGATGGTGGAAGAGGCTATCCATGCAATGGTTAGTATAGACGGAAGAATGATGAACACGCCTATAGGACACTATCGTATCACGGTAGAGCAGGAAGTGCTCAACCTTATCATTCCGGCATGACCTTAACCGAATTCCGAAATCTTACGGAGATCATCGTCTTTCAGTATCTTTATTTTTCGCCCGTCCGTCAAGATCAATCCCTCAGAGGCAAAGGCCGAAAGGGTGCGGATGGCATTGTTGGTAGTCATGTTTGACAGGTTTGCCATTTCTTCTCTACTCAGATAGACGCTCAATGTGTGCCCGTCTTCTTCAACACCATAACTGTCTTTCAGAAAGATGAGAGCCTCGGCAAGTCGACCTCGCACGTGCTTTTGGGTAAGGTTGATTGTCCGGGTGTCAGAAAGTCCCAATTCACGAGCCAGATGCTTGATGAGAGACATGGCAAAATCATAATTGTGACGCATGATAGTGCTGACGGTCGTGATGGGTATTTGTGCCACGACAGAATCCTCAAGTGTCATGGCTCCTGTGGTATAGCGCTGGTTATCAAAAAAAGCTCTATACCCGAAGGGATCGCAGGGCTTCACTACTCGGATGATGCGATTCTTACCCATGATTCCGTCTTTGCAAATCTTGATTTTCCCTTCTATAAGATAGGAAATAAACGTAGGGATTTCCAATTTCTTGTATACCTCTGTGTTTTTCTTGATATTCCTGACAACAATTGTGTCGCGGAGTAGCTCTTCCTGTTCTGGAGTGACGGGCTTCCACTGTTTAGCTATCAGCGAAAGTGCCCTTTCCTTTATATCATCGTATTCATTAGTCATACACGCTATTGTTGGTTGTTTTGCAAAAATAGTAAATATTCTATAAAATCGTATGGCATTGCTATGTTTTTCTTCGCGTAAAAATAAAAAACAGGAGAAAAAGGAAAGTTTTGTTCTATTTATTTTGTTGGTTAAACAAAAAATCTTAACTTTGACACAATCTTAGAGTGTGCAGTTCACTCTACACGCCTCTTTGATATAGCATTATCTGTTACCGAAACATTGTAAACCTTAAATATTATGAGTTATCTTAGATTCGAAAAAGCTCTGATGACCAACCTGCAGGAGTCCTTGTCGAGGGAACTGCTCAGAACCAATCGCTCGGGATCCTATTCCTGTTCTACGATTGTTGACTGCAACACCCGGAAATACCATGGGTTGCTTGTTGTCCCTGTGCGCAACCTTGACGACGACAATCATGTGCTCCTGTCTTCACTCGACGTGACGGTGGTGCAGCATGGTGCCGAGTTTAACTTGGGACTGCACAAGTATCAGGGTAACAATTTCAGTCCTAAGGGGCACAAGTATATACGAGAGTTTGATTGCGACAGCGTGCCGACTACATTATATCGTGTGGGCGGTGTGGTGTTGAAGAAAGAAGTGGTGTTTCAGCACCAAGAGGATCGCATCCTCATCCGCTATACCCTTGTCGATGCCCATTCGGCAACGACCTTGCGTTTCAGACCCTTCCTCGCATTCCGTAGCGTGCGCCAGTTTACACACGAAAATTCAGTGGCGAGCCGTGACTACCAGTTAGTAGACAACGGTATCAAAACTTGCATGTATGCCGGTTATCCCGATCTCTACATGCAGTTCAGCAAGAAAAACGAGTTCGTTTTTCAGCCTGATTGGTATCGTGGCGTGGAATATCCTAAGGAACAGGAGCGCGGTTACGCTTCCAATGAAGACCTTTATGTGCCAGGATATTTTGAGATGGGCATCCGTAAAGGAGAGAGCATTGTTTTTGCAGCTTCAACCTCTGAGAGTCACATCACCACACTGAAGCATCTTTTTGACAAGGAGACGGAGAACCGGATTCCCCGTGATAATTTCTACCATTGTCTTTATAATGCCGCTCATCAGTTCTCTTATTATGTCAACGATAAAGAACACTATATCCTTGCTGGTTATCCGTGGTTCAAGTGCCGTGCACGTGACACCTTCATCGCATTGCCAGGACTAACTCTTGCCATTGACGAAAAACCTTACTTTGAGTCGGTGATGAAGACGGCTGAAAAGGGACTTCGAGAGTTTATGGACAACAAGCCACTCTCTGTCAAGCTCTATGAGATAGAGAAACCCGATGTCCCTCTTTGGGCAGTTTGGTGTATACAGCAGTATGCCAAGATTGTTGGGAAAGAGGAATGTTGGAACAAATATGGAAAATTGCTTCGTGACATTGTCTATTATATTATAGGAAACAAACACCCGAACTTGGAATTGCATCCTAACGGGTTGCTTTATACCAATGGTAAGAATGAGGCTGTGACATGGATGAATTCCACCGTCAATGGACATCCCGTAGTACCACGTACGGGATATATCGTGGAGTTCAATGCCTTGTGGTATAATGCCTTGAAGTTCTGCTCTACGATTGCTGAAAGTCAAGGTATGACCAAGGACCAGGAGATGCTTGAGGAACGTGCGGAGAAATGCAAGGTCGCGTTCATTGATACTTTCCTCAATGACTATGGCTATCTGTTTGATTATGTAGACGGTCAGATGATGGATTGGAGTGTGCGTCCCAACATGATTTTCCCTGTCGCTTTCGACTATTCTCCACTCAATCAGCAGCAGAAGAAGAGCGTATTCGATATATGCACCCGTGAGTTGCTTACTCCCAAGGGGTTGCGCTCACTTTCGCCGAAAAGCGGCGGTTACAATCCCATGTATGTGGGACCACAGACCCAGCGCGACTATGCCTACCATCAGGGAACGGCATGGCCCTGGCTGGAAGGCTTCTATATGGAAGCGTGCCTGAAACTTTACAAGCGCACTCGCTTGAGTTTTGTGGAACGTCAGATGGTTGGATACGAGGACGAGATGACACATTTGTGTGTTGGCACTATCCCCGAACTATTTGACGGCAACCCTCCGTTCACAGGCCGTGGTGCTGTGTCGTTTGCCATGAACGTGGCAGAGATATTGAGAACCTTAAAACTAATTGATGCCTTTACCTTAAAACAATAAGAGGAGACTGAAACTATGAAAGTACTAATGTTTGGTTGGGAGTATCCCCCTCACATTCTCGGAGGTTTAGGTACTGCCAGTTACGGAATAACCAAGGGGCTTGCAGCGCAAGGCGATATGCAGATAACCTTCTGTCTGCCCAAGCCTTGGGGTGATGAAGACAAAAGCTTCCTCAACATTATAGCCATGAATGCCGTGCCTATTGCGTGGCGTGATGTGGACTATGACTATGTGAAGTCAAGAGTGGGCAACGTGATGGATCCTGATTTATACTATCGACTCCGTGACCACATCTATGCCGACTTCAACTATATGAATGTCAATGACCTCGGTTGTATGGAGTTTTCTGGCCGTTATCCGGACAACTTGCACGAGGAAATCAACAATTATTCAATAGTGGCTGGTGTCGTAGCCCGTCAACAGGAATATGACATCATTCATGCACACGACTGGCTCACTTACCCAGCCGGTATTCATGCCAAAAACGTGAGCGGCAAGCCGTTGTGCATACATGTGCATGCCACAGAGTTCGACCGCAGTCGGGGCAAACCAAATCCCACAGTCTATTCCATTGAGAAAGACGGCATGGACAATGCTGACTGTATCATGTGTGTGAGCGAACTCACCCGTCAGACGGTTATTCATCAATACCATCAAGATCCACACAAGTGCTTCACGGTGCACAATGCCGTCTATCCTTTGCGGCAGGAACTGCAGGAGATACCTCGTCCAGACCATACTGGTAAGGAGAAGGTCGTTACCTTCCTTGGACGTATTACTATGCAGAAAGGTCCTGAATATTTTGTGGAAGCCGCTAACATGGTTCTCCACCGTACGCGTAATGTGCGCTTCTGCATGGCGGGTAGTGGCGACATGATGGATGCCATGATTTATTTGGCTGCAGAGCGAGGCATTGCTGACCGCTTCCACTTCCCCGGATTCATGCGGGGAAAGCAGGTTTATCAGTGTCTGAAAGACTCCGATGTGTATGTGATGCCTTCCGTAAGCGAACCCTTTGGCATTTCCCCTCTTGAGGCCATGCAGTGCGGCACGCCGACTATCATTTCCAAACAGAGTGGTTGTGCCGAGATACTCCACAATTGCATCAAGGTGGACTATTGGGACATTCATGCCATGGCGGATGCTATCTACAGCATTTGCCATAACGACAGCCTGTTCCATTATCTACAGGATGAGGGCAAACGTGAGGTAGACCAGATAACCTGGGAGAAAGTGGGGCTTTGGATACGTGAACTCTACGACCGCACCATCAGTCACCAATTATAAACAGAGTTTAGCAACCTTCTAAACAAACAAGATTATGAAAACAATTTGCTTATATTTCGAGATACACCAAATCATACATCTCCGCCGTTACCGCTTCTTCGACATCGGTACTGACCATTACTATTATGATGACTACGAGAACGACCGCAGCATTACTGATATTGCGGAACGTTCCTATATGCCAGCCCTTAACACGCTTCTTGAAATGATTCGTGCCAACGGCAAGTATTTCAAGGTGGCTTTCTCTCTTTCTGGAGTAGGCATCGAGCAGTTGGAACTGCATGCGCCACAGGTCATCGAAAAACTTCAGGAACTCAACGAAACAGGTTGTGTGGAATTTCTTGCCGAACCTTATTCTCACGGATTGTCTTCTCTTGCCAACGAGGAGTGTTTTGCAGCCGACGTGAAGAAACAGTGTGAGAAGATAGAGCAGTATTTCGGACAGAAGCCTAAGGTGCTCCGCAATTCGTCACTCATCTATAGCGACGACATTGGCGGCCAAGTGGCAGCCATGGGTTTCAAGGGGATGCTTACGGAGGGAGCCAAGCATGTGCTCGGATGGAAGTCGCCTCACTATGTCTACAACTGTGCCATTGCGCCTAACCTCAAACTCTTGCTTCGTGACGTGACGCTTAGTGACGACATTTCCTTGCGCTTCAACAACAGTGATTGGGATGGCTATCCGCTCTTTGCCGATAACTATATCAACCGCATTGCAGCCTTTCCACAGGAAGAACAGATAATAAACATCTTTATGGAACTTTCTGCTTTGGGCATTGCCCAACCGCTTTCTTCTAACATCCTGGATTTCATTAAGGCACTGCCCGTGTGTGCCAAAGCAAAAGGCATTACATTCTCTACTCCTACGGAAATCTGTATGAAGATGAATAGTGTGGGCGCACTTGATGTGCCTGATACGTTGAGTTGGGTAGACGAGGAGCGTGACGTGAGCACATGGCTTGGCAATTCCATGCAGAACGAGGCTTTCAACAAGCTTTATAGTGTGGCTGACCGAGTACGCATTGCCAATGATCCGCGTATCAACCAGGATTGGGACTATCTACAGGCGAGCAACAACTTCCGTTTCATGACCACCAAGCCTTCTAACGTGGGACTTGATCGTGGCATCTATCTTGATGCCTTCGATGCCTTCACCAACTATATGAACATTCTTGGTGACTTTATTAATCGTGTGCAGTCGCTCTATCCTGAATCTATCGACAATGATGAGCTTAACTCTCTCCTCACTACCATCAAAAACCAGGATGAAGAGATTGAGCTCAAGGACAAGGAACTGGCGAGGCTGCAGGCTAAGGTGGAAAAGGCAGAGGAGAACGAAGTGGCTTTGAAGGCCAAGCTTGACGCAGCCAAGAAGAAAGCTACCGTAGCCAAGAAGACTACTACATCTAAAAAGGTTTCTAAGGTTGCCTCTAAGGTGAAACCTGCTCCAAGCGCTCCTGTGCCAGCAGATGGTACGACAGATAAGGCATCAGGAAAGGTGGAATAAAATAGACAACAGATAGATAAATAAATATAATCATCATAGGCTTGGTTCTTTCAAGTGGGAACCAAGCCTATTTTAATTAAAAGTATAATGACAGACAGCAAGGCTAAATTTACAAAAGAGCTACTTGAAGAAATAAGAAACCGTATAGGCAAGGATGCCACGGAGGAAGAGGCGGGGGCTTATCTCCGTTCACTTTCGCCAGAAGAATTGTCTGATCTGACAATTGGTATTGCTATGAAGCATATTGTCTCTGACGATACCCTTTCAGTTCTATCAGGAGATGGTGGGTCGTCGGATAGTGACGTTGATGATGACGACGATAACTCTATTTATGACGATGATGCTATCTATGAAGGTTCAGGACTGTTGGAGTGTATGCCAACTATAGACTTGAAGAAATATACACTCCGCATCAAGTTGAGAGGCATCTCTCCAAGTATTTGGAGAAAAATTCAGGTGCCCTCTTCCGTGAAGCTTACGTCGTTGGCTGAAATTATTCTTGATGCTATGGGGTGGTGGAATTCACATCTACATCAGTTCGTGAGCAAGGGAAGACGTGACATCTATCGTACTGCACAGAAACATGGTGACGATTTCTTTTTGACTGCCTCTCATTGGGGCGGAGACTATTCCATTGCTCATCTTTTGCAACAACCGAAAGACAAGGTGCTGTTTGAGTATGATTTCGGAGACGGATGGGAACATGAGGTTGTGCTCAGCAAGGTGGAAGACTATGCTGACGGGGAAAAGGCTGAGGTTCATCTGCTCGGTGGTAAGCGTGCTTGCCCTCCGGAAGATTGTGGCGGTGTGTGGGGGTATCAGGAATTGTGCGAAGTTATGGCACACCCTTATACGACGCGTGCCAAGGAGCTGAAACAATGGTTGGGCTATAAGTTTGACCCCGAGGACTTCGACAAAGAAGATACTGAGTGTATCCTTGAGGGATATAATATTGAGTTGTGACGTTATGGTCTGTTGGCTTGGTGTCAAACAAAAGGAGGTTCGCAAACTTTGTGCAAACCTCCTTTTGTTTCTCGTCTTATTTTCGGTTCTTTCGGAATTTGAAGTGATGATTGTTCGTCATCGTTAGTCCCAAACAGGAAAGTGGGTTTTCAGCCCGCACGTCATGCTAACCCGATACCACAATATCATGTATCACTCCAAATATCGGAAGAGCCTTATTTCCTTATGTATTTCTTGTTGTTCTTGATGTATATGCCTTTGTCGACTACATTGTTCAGCTTTATGCCGTTCATAGAATAGAGAGCGTCATTCTTTGTGCTGTTTGCTTCAATCTTGTTGATGGCAGTAGTGTAGTCACCCGAAATGTCTGCCTTGTATTGCTTGAAGATACGTGAGGAGGCGTTTCTTGTATTGGTGATTTTGCAGCCGTTGATGAACTTCACGTTGTCACAATAAGCAAGGAACATTCCTTTTTGTGCCGTAATCTTCACGTTGTCGAACGTGATGTTCTTGGCATGGCTTTCCGGAAGTCCATAGATGTAGATGGGGAAATAAGCCTTGGCGCTTGAGTTGTAGGGAGTGCCTGTCGATGTGACGTTTTGTATCAGTATGTCACGGTAGGCAGGTGTCTTTTCTGTTACTGTTGCCGAAGCGGCACTGCTCGGTTCAGGTTTGGTGCTTTGGTCATACCAACATTCTATGTATACCGGATTGGCTACGTTCGTCATTGTGCAGTTGCGGAACGTCAGGTTATACACATCACCACTTCGTCCTCGTTGCGACTTGAGGCGGAATCCGCTGTCTGTTCCATTGAAGGTCAAGTCTTCATAGATAATGTCGTGCATGTTGTTAGTAAAGCTGCCGAACGATGCACCATGGCCTGTTCCCATTTTGCAGTTCCACATATGCACGTATTGGGCATCGTCATCGCAAACCACGTTGTCGTCACCTGTACTGATGTTGCAGTCGTAGATGTTAACGTGGTTTCCCCAGATGGATATACCGTCCGTGTTGTGCGATGGCTGTTCCGTCTTTGTGGTTGACGAGGGATTATAGATGGTCACATCGTGAATGGTGGCATGGCTCGCCTTGCCGCTATTGCTGATGGTGAGATTCACGCCTGGTGTGTTCTGTATTTTAAAGTTGCGGAGCAGAAAGCGAGAGCCTTGCTCAAGGCGGATGAAGGCGCCTGGGTTGAAGTTCTCTTTGTTGTCGCGGGCTTTCCACCAGCGTGTGCCTTGTCCGTCGAAGACGGAAGTTTCGCCTTCGCCCTCAATGATAATGTCGTTCTGTTTTCTGTTTTTGCAGCCGAGAAATATTGTCTTGTTGTTGGGAGCTGTGCCGTATGCCACCAGTTTCAGCGTGGCACCTGCACAAAGGTGCAACACGGTCTTCGACTTAATGCTCAAGACTTCCGTTTTGCTTGTCATTTCCGACTCACTGCCGAACATCCATGTTCCGGCAGGAATTACCACCATGCCACCCGTTGTCGGCACAGCATTGAGGGCAGCCTGTATGGCCTTCGTGTTGTCGGCTTTCGAAGGGTCAGCCCCATAGTCCTTGATGTTGAAAGTGTTTGCTTCTGTGATGGTCGGGATGTTGGGCAGTTGCACGGCTGTCCAACCGTCAGGAGTGTTTTGTTTGTTCTTTTCCGCTGTCACGTCACTGTCTGCTACGGCTGACGTGCAGGGGAGTGTGAGCAGGCACAAGAGGAGTGCCCGGCATAATGTCTTGTTCATTGTTGTTTTGATTTTAAGTTTTCTGTTTATGCTAATGTGCTTTGCGGATGCAAATGTACGGAAAAGCCCACGCATCTGCAAAGTAATTCCATACAAAAAGGCGGAAGTAGTGAAAACTTCCGCCTTTTGTGTGAATTATTACTCGTTTGTGAGTAGTCTGTTTTTATTCCATCCAGCGTGGGTCGCCAAGCGTACCGTACAGACCCTGATAGGTGTCTTTAATGTGGAAGTTGCCATTCTCGGCATCTATCCAGAAGTCTGCCGACTTGGCATCAATCTTGGTTCCCAATTCGTACCCCTTGTTCCACAGCATATCTGATGTGTAGTAGGTGTTGCTTACAGAAGAAACCTTGGTGCTCACACCCTTGATGGTAGAAGTGCCGTCAGCTCCGTTGCATGGACCGAACAGACAGTTGTTGATTTCGGGTGTAACGGTTGTCTTCTTCATTACGTCGATGAACGACTTGGTAGTTTGTGTACAGTTATAGATGGTGCATTGGTCGAGTTTGATGCTCAAGTTGTCCTGCTCTGTTGAGATAGGACCGCCGGAAATACAACCATTGATAGTAGACTGGTTGATTTCCACGCTTCTTACAGTGGCATTTCCGCAACCCTTGGTCCACACGATTCCGTATGAACCGATGTTGCTGATTACACAGTCGCTGATTCTGATGTTGCCGATAGTGCCGGTGAAACTCTGTGCACGGATTACGCCACGGGTCTTGCTGATGTTACATTTCTCGATGAAAATGTTGTCCAGTATAGTTGTACCCTTGATGTTGCAGATGTAGTCAGCGTTGTTGCCCTCGTTGACAAGGTCCAGGTTGTAGAAGCGCACCAATGTCATGTCTCCACCAAAGTTGATGCCCTTGGCATGGAATATAGGCTTGCTGTCTCCTTCCTGACCCCAGAACACAATACTCTTGATGCCGCTTGGCACTACGATGGCGTCTGCACCTTCTTCCTGCTTGTAGTTGGTGCCCTGTGCGAAGTTGATGAGCACGTTCTGCTTGCCTTCCTGTGCTGCTTGGTTGAGCACTTCCTGCAAGTCGCTGCTTCCGTTGAAGTCTATCTCGTCGAATCCGTCAGGCAGGTCTTCACTGGTCTTGAAGTCTTTCGAACCACGGAGCTTCTTCACTCCGTCTTTCAGATTGTAGATTTTTACTGTGTAGCGAGTGCTTGGTGTCAAGCCTGTGGCCTCAATCTCGCCTGCAGCCACCTGTTCTGCGGTGAACGGTACGTTGATGGAGTCAAGGGTGGCATCTTCTTTTGTGTAAACGCAGGTTACCTCGGTGAACTGTGCACCCTTTTCGAATGAAATCACAGCAGAGTTCTTGGTCGGGTCTACACCGCTGATGATGTTCTCCGACTTAGTCTTGAAACTGTATTTGCTATAGTACACCCAGTTTGACGACTTGCCTTCTTCGTTGATGCCGCGCACGCGAATCCAGTATTTGGTCTCGGCATCTATGCCACGGATGGTATCTGGGGCGGTTTCAATGGTGTCTATCACGCAGTTGGCATTGGCACCCTGTGCAATGTCGTTGTAGAGGGTATCGGTGCTCAGCTCTACCACATAGCCTGTGGTGTTCTTCGCCGTGTTGAAGTTTACAGCCACCTTGGTGTCGTATGGGGTGACGGAGAGGTTTGTGGCGTGGAACAGGCGGTCGTAAGCCGGATCCACTTCCCAGTCGTTCTGGTCAGCGCAAGAGCTGATAGAAGCGGCACCCAGGAGCATAAGTGCTCCTGAAAGTGCTATGTTTGATATGTTTTTGAGTTTCATTTGTTTACTTCTTTAAGGGTGGATTAGAAACCGTATGAGTTCTTCAGCAAGCCATTGGCATCGGCGATGGTTGAAGTGTGGAGTGGAATGAGGTAGCGGTTCTTTACCGGTGTGTTCAATCCTTTGTAGAGATTCTCCATCAATACGTCAATGTTCTGTCGTTTGCTGTCATCTGCCAACTCGGAACCCCACCATGAAGTGTTGTTCCACACAGTTTTGTCTGATGCGTCCTCCGGCAGGTCTGACACCTTCCAGCAAACAGAGCTCATGTCTATGCTGACATTGCCCGATGCATCAGTCTTGGTCTTGTAGTAGAGCTTTGTGGGGTATTCACCATTGTTGAGCTCGTTGATATATGCCTGCTTGGCTTCGTCTATCTTCTGGCTCAACAGGTTCCAGCGCTCGAGGTCATACTTGCGGTATCCCTCGCCGCAGAGTTCCCATGCGTTTTCCTGAACGATGGCATTGAACAGGCCTTCCTTGCCTTGGATGTTGTTTACATACTGTTCGGCTTCGGCTTTCTCTGCGGCAGTGTTGAATGCGCGTGTATGCACTTCTGCCAATGCCTTGCGGGCTGTCAAGCCGTTCACACCGTCGGTAGCGTCATCAGGTCCGTGCAGTTCGTTGAGTGCTTCTGCATAGAGAAGGAGCACCTGTGAGTAGCGCATCTTGATTTCGTTGATACCCGTAGGACACTTGTCTGTGGTGGCGCAGGCGGCTGCACGCCATGCCTCGTTCATCTTGCGAACGTCCCACTTGCCAATGTATATACCGAAGGGCTTGTTCGAGTCGAACTTCTCCACGGTGTTGGTTCCTTTCTCCGTGTTGCCACTTTCATCCTTGTTGGTGTAGTCCTGATAAGTGATGGTATAAGGCACGCATGTGATGTCGCGGCGAGAGTCGCCGTCGGCAAACGACATGAAGAAAGGTGCAGTTGTCTTGATCTTGCCCGATGCGTTACCCTTGGCTCCGTAGCGTGGGTTGTCGTGTCCCTTGCCTTCTGCCACTCTGACACCAATCATGTAGCCGCGTTCACCGCTCACGCTTACTCCCATAGGAATTTCGAAGAGGTTTTCCTGATATTGGGCGTCCAACTTGCGCTGGTTCACCAGATACCACTCGTTCTCATAGCTTGGGTTGAGTCGGTGCTTGCCGCTTGCGATAAGCGTGCTCAGGTGAGAGAGGGCAATCTTGTAGTACTTCTCGCGGTCTGCATTGCTGCAACGCTGGGTGGGGTAGGTGGCATCACTGTTGCCGTCGGTGGCGGTGATGTAGCCTTCTGCCGACTTGTCGCTTTCGCGGATAGCCCATCCTGCACGCTGCAGTGCTATCTGGGCGAGCAGTGCGTGGGCATAGCCCTTGTTCACGTGCTCTGTGGTGAAGGAGGTGGAGTTGTCTGCCCATGGAAGGTTGGGTATGGCGTCTTCCAGGTCGTCGATAAGTGCCGACAGAATCACGTCGCGGTCTGTCTTGCCTTTGTAGATATTGCTCAGATCTGACTTGGAACCTTCTGTCTTGAAGGGCACGTCGCCGAAGTTTTTCACCAAGTCAAAGTATACCATGGCACGGATTACCTGTGCCTCGGCCTTGTATTGGCGCATGGTGTTGCCGTTGCTGCTCTTCTCGTTGACATACTGACTGCCATTGATGCCGTCGATGATGCGGTTGCAGTACTCGATGTCAGAGTAAAGGGCATCCCATGCCTGCAGAATCTTTGACCATCCGCCAGCCACGCCGCTGTAGTTGAACAAACCACGCTCGCTGGTGTCGGTAAATGAGTTGGGCTTCGATGCGTCTACGTCGATGATTTCGCAGTCGGTTCCGGCTGTTGTGGTGATGGCCATCACCTGGGTGTAGGCTCCGTCGCCATAGGTCAACTGACCATAGGCCTTGTTGAGCACGGTACCTGTGTAGTAAATGGAATTGAAGATATTCTCTTCTGTGTGCTCCGAAGGAGAAGTCTGGTCGAGGAAGTCGTTACATGAAGTAGCGCCCATCAGCACTCCACCGAGAAGCATTATCTTGATAATGTTTGTATTCATTGTTTTATATTCTCCTTAGATGATTAGAATGAAACGTTCACACCGAACACGTAGAGACGGCTCTTGGGGTAGGCCGCATAGTCGATACCGGGACACATGGCATTCTTCTTGCTGCTCACGTCGGTTTCAGGGTCTGAGCCTGAATAGCTGGTGATGGTGAGCAGGTTATAGCCAGTGAAGTAGAAACGAACATTGCTCAGTGCCAAGCGCTTTACAAACTTCTTGGGCAGGGTGTAGCCCAGTGTTACGTTCTGGATGCGGAGGAACGAGGCGTCTTCTACTGCGTAGTCGATGAGAGGCATGGTGCTCACCACGGATGGATTCCAGATGGTGGCACCCTGGTTCAGCTCGTTGAGCTTGGCGATGGCTGCCTCCTGGCTTCCGTAGTAGGCAATGGCCTTCTTGAAGTCGCCGGTAAGGTTGATGCCTGTGTTCACGTCAAAGCCTGAGTAGCGTGTCACGAAGTCGTTGTTCAGGTTCCATTCATCCTTCGAACCCCAACGGAAGCTGGATGCCAGCTTGGTACCGTTTATAATCTTGTTGCCGAAGGAGTAGTTGCAGAACACGCTGGCGTCGAATCCGTGGAAGTTGGCGCTGATGCCGAAACCACCTGTCCAGGGAGCCACGGTGTTGCCCAAGCGCTGCTTGATGGCTTTGCCGTTCTCGTCTACTTCCAGTTTGATGGAGCCGGGTTTCAGACTACCTACCACTGCTGAGCTATTGTCTTTCACTCCGTCGCGGAGAGCCCATGCGGAACCATTCCAAACGAGGTCGCCGTTAGGGTTAGTGTTCTCATCGTAGGCAGTGTAGAAGCCTTTGTACTTGTAGCCCCACACCTCGCCGAGGCGTCCGCCTTCCTGAACCTTGAAGTTCATGTTGTCGGAGATGGTGTTGCCGGCCCAGCCGAAGTTGATGTATTCAGAACTGTTGGCGAGTTTGTCAATCTTGTTGCGGTTGCAGGATATGTTGGCGTTCACGTTGAGGGTGAAGTTCTTCTTCTCAACGGCTGCCACGTTCACAGCAAACTCGAAACCCTTGTTAGAGGTCTGACCATAGTTCTGATACTGAGTGTTGAAACCAGATATGGAAGGAATGGTTGCTGCCATCAGCAGGTCCTTAGTGGTGTTCCAGTAGATGTCGAAGGTTCCGTTGATACGGCCGCGGAGGAATCCGTAGTCGATACCGAAGTCACGGGTAACGGTTGTTTCCCACTTCAGGTTCGGATTGGCGAGCCACTGGTATTCCATCATGGTGTTGATTTCCTCGTTGAAGTAAGGCACACGACCGGAGCTTACCAGCTTGTAGGAAGTCTGGTTCAAGCCGCTCTTGATGCGGTTGTTACCTGCTGTACCGTAGCTCAAACGCATCTTCAGGTTAGAGAGCCAGCTGGCGGTGTTCTTCATGAATGGTTCCTCGCTCACGCGCCAAGCGAAGGCTGCTGACGGGAAGTAGCCCCAACGGTTGCCCTTGGCAAACTTGGAACTGGCATCGGCACGCATGGTGGCGGTGAACAGATACTTGTCGTAGAGTGTATAGTTGATACGGCCGAAGAAAGAAGCCATATTGTCTTTTCTGCCTATGCTGTTCTCGTTGGCGAGCGCGGTGCCCGATGCGAGGTTGGCGAGCGCTTCCTGAAGAGTAAAGGTGGTGGGGAATCCCACAGACTTGGTCACGTAGCTCTTGTCTTGTGAGCTTGACCATTCCTGACCGAGAAGCACGTTGAGCTTGTCGCCCTTAGTGAATACGTTCTTGTTGTCGTAGGTCACGGTGTTGGCGTTGCGCCAGTTCTTGTTGTCTGTGCGGTCTATCTGCACCTGTGGCTGACCCTTGGGATCGAGCTTGGAACTCTTGCTGGCAATGTTACCCCATACCTGGTCTGTCTTGTTAAACGACCAGGCATAGCCGAATTCACTGCGGAATGTGATATGCTTGAAAGGTTTCCAGTTCAGACCTACATTGTAGTTCTGACGGAAACGGCGCTGCTGCTTGAAGGTGTCGTTGATGCGGTCAAGCGGACTGGGGTCGTTGCTTGAAGAACTTTCGTCGTCCTCGTTGTCACCGTTTGTGAGCGGGTCTACAGGACGGAAGATGACGGCACGTGCCACGGCAGAGTAGGCTGCTGAACTTTCGTTGGTGTCGGCACCTGAACCAAGTCCGTTCACCACCTGATAGCTCAGGCGGGCATTGAAGTCCATAGTCAACCACTTGTTGAGGTTGGTGTTCAACTTGGCGTTGATGTTGTCCTTGGTGAAGTCGGAACCCACGAGGATGCTCTTGTCGTCGGTGCGTGAGTAGCTCACGTTAAACTTGGTGTCTTTTGAACCGCCGCTCACACTCAGGTTGTAAATCTGCTGCAGTCCGGTGCGTCCGAAGAGTTCGTCCTGCCAGTCGGTACCCTCAACAGATTTCCAGATGTCGAGGTCGTCGAATTCGCCATACTTGCTGGTCACGCCGTTCTCCTGCTGGTATCTCGCATACTCGTAAGGGCTGAGCACACCCACTTCCTTGGCCACCTTGCGGATGCCGAGTGAAGCGCCGAAGTTCACCTGTACCTTACCTTCCTTGCCGCTCTTGGTTGTGATGATGATAACACCGTTGGCACCACGTGCACCATAGATGGCTGTAGAAGAGGCGTCCTTGAGCACGTCCATCGACTCAATGTCGCTGGGGGCAATGTCGGAGATGCTGCTCACGGGGAAGCCGTCGACGATATAAAGAGGTGAGTTGTCCTGCGAGAGCGAACCGCCGCCACGCACGCGAATCTTGATGTCGGCGTCGGGCGAACCTTCAGTTTGCATGACGCTCACACCGGCCATCTTTCCCTGAATGGCCTGGGCGGCACTCGACACGGGCACGTTGGCAATGTCCTTGGCCGACACGGAAGCCACGGAACCGGTGAGGTCCTTCTTCTTCATCGTGCCGTAACCAATCACGACAACGTCGTTGAGGCTGGTCGACTCCTCTTCGAGGGTGATGTTGACTGTGCTTTTGCCAGACACGTTCACGGTCTTCTGCTTCATGCCGATGTAAGACACAACCACCTGGTTGCTCTTACCGATGAGCTTCAGGGTGAACTTGCCGTCGAGGTCGGTCACTGCACCCTGTGCTGCGCCCTTCTCCTTGACTGAAGCACCGATAATACTCTCTCCAGACTGGTCAACGACCGTTCCGGAAATCGTTTGCGCGGAAATGGCTGTCGCAATGAACAACAGGGCCAATGTCAGCGCAATTCGAACTTTTTTCAAATTTACAGACATAATTTTTGATTTACTATAATTTTAGTTAGGTGTTATTTCACGCAAGGTCTTTGCTCGTTCCATATCCTTTGTTGCCTTAATACAACTCTTTGTTCACGGTTGCAAATTTACAGTTAGTTTTCCAACTGATGCTTGTCTTTTTTCCTTATTGAATTACCGGAATTGCAGATATTGTAGGATAGGTTCTTTTTATAGTTTAAAATTTCAGTCTGCAACTGATAATATAAAATATATTTAGTCGTATTATTTTATTTGCCTTAATTCCGCAACACTTTGATTTAACTTTATTTATAAGTT